>JAAUXT010119770.1_pt1 | contig 102604 bp, 99 predicted proteins | sample 7278171 | NCBI WGS metagenome assembly JAAUXT01 (sample SAMN14350112, study PRJNA611818) | marine sediment metagenome | isolation source: surface marine sediment (1.8m) | place: French Polynesia: Moorea | collected 2018-08
AAAATGAACCAAAAGAGCCCAAAAGGTCCTAAATCAATTCTCATCTTGACCATGAAACTGCTGCCGACATACTTTTGGAAGACGCTGCCTATAGGTGCTTCGATTTGGCTCGCACCGATTTGGCTCAAATCGTGCAACCCACCTCAAATCACCTAAAAAGGAATGGAGACACAGAAGTCTCCGACCATTGATCTCGTCGAGCCCGTTTCTTGCCTTTCTGTTGTTGTATCTCAATGATGAAGTTCATTCAGTGTTTGATTTTTTTTGCGGGAACAAGTGTCAGTCTGTGATAGCAAAAACTACAAAAAATGGGCACCAAATGAACTCTGCACCACTGATACAAATGAAATCTCCCAAAATTCTTTTGACCACACTCAGTTACCAACAACCCTAAAACACCAGCAATGTAGAACGATTTCAAAAGTTACTTACAATGAGTTATGCCAAAGATTTTTTGTAGTTTTGCTCAAATACCAAAAAATCCTTATAAAATAATGACAGCTCTCTCTTGCCTTACTAATTTGTGAGATCTAATTGGCAAAATGGTCAACAACATATATTTGTACAAATTGAGAACAAGCCAAAAACATTCCAAACAAGTGCAAAAAGGTCATTTTCAAGATAACATTTTATCATCAAATCAAATTTTTTTGGTATGTTTTTGACCTACCACCCAACCACACACATGCATTACAAAAAGTTTCAAAACCACACACCATATTTGCCATCAATTCATAAATTGTAAAGAATATAATTTTCCCTTTCTCACCAAATATTTTGTTACAAACAGAGGATTGCAATACATTTTTTGCAAACCCCGAAAACTCAAACATTCTATTTCACTTGTCTAAAAACACTTACAAAGAAAATAACGGACTTTACTTGACAGCCACTTCAATGTGATGAAAATTAGTATGGATAACTTTGATTTTGCTCACTTTCAACACACAGCCCACAACAGAACACCTCATCCAAAAATTTTCAAATTTGTTAATTTAAACTTTCTGTACCAAAAATTCTGTTTTATAGATGGAGATATTGTGCATTAGTAGGACCCAAACACAACCTATTGACCCTTACCACTACAGCCTGTGCCAGAAATTGGACTGAGATTCGGTTGGGTAATTTTCTGGTCTCTTATTTCTGTTGCTCAAAAGGAAATTTTGAGCCACCGGAAAAGCTTTCCGTTCAAATCACATGAAACAAACACAACTTGTAGATTATTTTTATTCGACAACGTGGCTTCTTGGTCTCTAATTGAACTACCACAACTATCATAACTTTTTCAAACATAAATTAAATTACAATACAACAGATTGGTCAATACATGTACATGCATGAAATTGACTCCACACCAGAGTCTAAATGGCAACTTCCAAAACTCTTTGAAACCTAAAGTATATACACGAACAACCCTGTCACACCAGAAAGATGGAAACACCTGAATTGCAATGAGTGCAGCCACTGACACAATTTCAGTCCTTTTTGGCCCAAACCGAAAAAAATCCTTGCAAATGGCTATGGAAATGGCTCTGGAATACCAGATCTAAATACCAAATTGTCATCTGTCCATGTATGTGATCATACTGATACAGAAAGCCATTTTTGTTTCATTGCAAAACCCATCATCTTTGCGACAAAGTTTCAAAGTTTCACTTTGATGACCCCTTCTCCAAATAAACAACACTGCCTTTTTTAATGCATGGATATTATTTACAACTAATTCCTTCTCACAGTCTGCCAACTAACAGCCTGCCAACTTTTTATCTAACACCACAATGTGGCTGCAGACACATTTTGATCTGAAAACTTGAAAGACTAAACTTTCAATTTGAGCCACAAACCAAGAAATATTTACACGAAAAAATACTGCGATAAGAGCAAACCCGAATACATGTGTGCCATTCAAATGACATGAAAATTTACTGGTTGAGAACGATGAATCTGCCACTTGGACTTGAGAGAGACCTCTGTGTGTGCTCTTCTGTGGCGTTTTGGTCAGCCATGAGTCACACAGACATTGAGGTTCGCAGCTCGAGGCAGCTACATTCATTCACTGTGAACTTCGTGTTGCTTTCAGACTGCTTGCTTTAGTATCCTGCTGCCCAACTTTTAAAAAAGCGTTGAAATAAATGACAAAACTTGTTGTCAGAATTGACAAAAGAGAATTGCAGCTTGAGGCTTCGAGCGAAGAGCTCACATAGAAGTGATTATCACTGTCGGGTAAAGGTGTGTTCACGTGAATTTGAAGTACAGTTTAGCGCAGGGAATTTTTGGTCTGTTCCTTGTGGGGATTTCTGGTTCTTGCCGGTGTTCCTGAATTCCTTGCTGTCATGTCCGCTTGGTTTGTGGTATTTGCTGAATTGCTTGGTGACAGTGTCTGCGGATCTAGAGGTAGTGCCCAGTGTTGTGGTGTTTTGTTGTCCAGCGAAGTGAATCTTTCCTCCCAGTCTTGTTTGAAGGGCAGGAAACTGCACCATTTTTCTGTGTGTTGTCCCGGTGATTCCATGTTCATCAATCAGATGAAAGCAAGCGGGCTACACAAAAAAGAACTGGAAAATGGTTGTTTCTCAATTTTGCAAAACTGTTCAGTTTCTTTCACATTCCATGTTGAAGTGTCATGGGTTTTGTTTCTGGCTTTGGGGTGTTGTTCGTCTGGCGAGCACTGGCACACACAATTTCTTGTAGAACAAAGCACGCTCAAAACAGATTCTGAAGATTGTTATTGTAAATGTTCCACAGTTTACTGTTGTGTGCCTTTGAAGATGAGATCCACAAAGCATTTGATATCTGCAGAACTTGTCGTTGTTGTAGCTTGGCACTGCATGGTGAAGCACTGCTGCACGAAACAAGAAGGGTTCCTCAGAGACGAATCTGAGGGATTTTTTCTGAAAAGGCTGAATCCGAAAGGTCAAAAATGGCTGATACTGTGAGCCAGCTCTCAAGAAGTGGCGCACACTCTCACCAGAACCGCTCCCCGTTTCAACAGAATTTGCCGCCTCCCCCCAAATTATCTGTCTTTACTTGCTTTCGGCTTCAGACCTTTTTGGCCTGTTCTGTGTGACTTTTGTGACAAGGCTGGCCTCAGCTGCATGGGTGGGCGCCAAATTGCACGACGTTTTATTCCCGCCAAACCAACAGAATAAACCAAGAATCTTCGCAGATGTTGTACTCCAATTTGTTTTGGGCGTTTTCTGCGTGATTGAGTCGTTTAGAAGTTCTTGTTGGTTTCCAAAATCAAAGCTTTAAAATCCACCCATTCGTTCGTGTTGAGGATGCAGAAACACACGTAGAAACGGAAACATGCCGGAAAGTCCAAAAATCCACACCATAATATTTTCTCACGCAGACTGAGACATGAAAAGTGAGGAAGTGAGGTGTTAAGTGTATATTTAGACACTTCGGTTCTTTTTGGGCACGGTTAGCGGTGTGGGGCGCAAGTCACTGGAAGGAAATTTGGGCCATTAGAGGTGTTGGTGGGGAGCAGGACCCGCAAAGACGCGTCCGGTGTCAGGTCGGCTCCCCTCCCACGTTTCGCTGAGGCAGAGCGTTCCCCGCGATACACGAGTTCCGTGGACAAAATCTACCGGTGTGTTACGCCGGAACGTTCCACAAAAGTGATTTTGCAGATGATATTTCATTTCTGGAGGAAGGCACGTTGGAACAGGAGACACCCTGGCCCAATTGTCCGTTGTCCTTCCCGAAAAACGTGTCGTCTACGTAGCGGACAAAATCTCATCAGAAAACTTGCCTGTTGTGCAATGAAAGTTTGAAAGTAGTGGATGACATTTTCTTCACCTGATATCAAAGAAACGACTCTTCGTGTTTCAGCACCTTGTTTGGTACTTGCGTTGAATCCGCCCCCCCCCCCCACGCATTGCAAGTTGGATAAAATGTTGTTTCTGCGTTCCTTCGGTCCTTTCATGCACGGGCACGGAATCCCAACACACCGGTGAGGCTACATCATCTGTGCCATTGTCCCGACTAATTTTTCTTTTCAATATGATCCTGAACCTGTCGCTGCTGAGATAAAGGCGACGTGATTGATGGATCTCAAACGGAAGTGCACGAATGGCAGCACCGAGTGACTGGGTGTCATTTTTCACCGTGTTTGTCTCTCGTTCAGGTACGGTGGGATTCTGTATGTGTCAAAACTGTAATTATCAACATCCATACATTTACTTATCTCCCCATGAATGATGACAGTCGTTGGAAAAGCTTCCAAACTGTGGTCGATGCCACTCGTCAACAAGCAAGTCGTTGATGAGAATAGCGTTTTCTTCAAAAATAAAACTTGTAGAAAAGGAAAACCCAGAGTGAGTGCTAATTCTTCAACCCAAAAAAGTCTACATTCCTGTGTTGGTTATGTTTTAGCGAGTGCCAATGTCTGCAACAAGGGCCAGATTTTCTTGGTCTTGAGTCTTGGAAACGTGTGACTGGGCTGACGATAGTGTAGTAATGCGTATTTAGCTTTTGTCTGAAGATAATGAGACGCCTATCTGTGCTGACAAACGTCGAGATCACCGGTGTGCGCCTAATTAGACGGCCAGGTTTGTGTCTTATGTAGCCTCGAGTGAAAGGGGTGAGGGGTCATCACCATATTGGCTTATCTTCTCCTTGGTTGACCAATTACGGTTGCTGGGTATGAAATATGACAGTGAAACAATCATAACCTGTCAGTGAGGAAGCGGGTAGCCCTGTGCTTATCGGGTGTGCCCTGAAGCGCTGGGGTAACTACCAACACCAGTGTTTGAGAATTAACTCCATCCTGCACAAGCTTAACTGACGTCTTCATAAAGACGTGATTCAGATCTTAGGTTTGTTTCTCCTCGAGGCTCACAACTAATGCGCTGAAATGTACTGTTAGTCTGAGTATGGTATGTCGAATTCAATTAGAATCGGCCAAATAGAAATGGATTGCAGCAACTCGGATGCTCATGTTTCTTCTCCTCAGGTCTCTGCTCTCGACATGTGTGCAGGAATTCAGTTTCATAAATTTTGACATTTGATCGTGCCTTCGTTTTTGAACCACGCTTTTGAATCGTCTTGTGGCCTACAGTTGTTCCCAAGTACCACTGCCTTGTCAGACGAAGAACTGTTTTCGCTGTTGTGATCTTGCTTGCTGAGAATGAACTCAAGCAATGTCTGTCTGTCTGTCTGTCTGTCTGTCTGTCTGTCTGTCTGTCTGTCCGTCTGTCTGTCTGTCTGTCTGTCTGTCTGTCTGTCTCCACCCGCGCCCGAAGAAAATATTGTCATGGCCACGCGTTTCTTACGTTTCAAGTCACTGACAGAAGTGGTTGGGTTTTTCTACTCGGTGAATTTTTGGTGAAAAGAAACAAACAAAAACCATTGTTGTCAGGCAGGCCCCGTCACCACATTGCGTCTTCGGACTGCATGAAGTGGAAAAGGCACCACAAACGGACGATTCTAAGTGTATGGTTGTGCGGAGATTGGGTGCCATGTCGCAGGCAGCAGTGCCAGGTGGAAGAGGGAGATCGCCTCTGGGTCGAGCAATCAGTCCGCTGACTGAGCAATTGTGATGGATTGTGAGAGGAGCGAAGGGTGCCCGTGCATTATCATAACTTCCCGAAGTTCACGTTTTCTCTAAAGTGTTGGTTATTTACTGAGTTTACTAAGACTCGCATTTGGTGCCATGTTTGGTTCACTGCAACAGACAGGAACTGCTGTGTTGTTCCTGCACAGTCTCGAGGTGTTCGTGAAGTGCTACTCAGATCATCGTCAAATTCCAAACATTTGACAATGTTGAAAGGTTTCTCCGTTTGTTTTTCAATTTGTCGCTCAAACTTGGCGAAACTGGTCTTGCCGGTGGCGAACGCACAGGTTGGTCTGACGTCTTTCAGCAAAGCCACGTTCTTGACGCATAGTTTAGCTTTCACATGTGAAGTGTTCGCCTTCAACATAATAACTTTGCAAATGCATCAATTTTACAAACCTAAGTGTGGCCCATCGTCTGGCAACTGGGCACTTACACCAATGAAATTGTGGAATTTTCACGAACCTGACTATTAGTCAGTCGGTTGCTGATGCACGAACACATGTATCACAATTACTCTGTGATGCGGACAGTACGTTCTCAGAACGGACGTGTCTTGCAGTCCAAGAACTTACGGACATATTTGAAGATTCGCCCAGGGAAAAAAAAGCTGCACACATCCCGCACTCGTGTTTTCTCAAAGCATACAAAATCAAAATTTTTAACTCAATCTGGACTTTGAATTTTGGTGTTTTCTTCCAATTTGGTTTTGGCACAAGCCGCAGAAATTGTTCACACTGTGCGCTCGAGTTGATGTGTCGTCGACTCCCTCAACACAATTGGTACCCAGATGCAAATGGTGTGGAGCCACTCGTCGTTTTTCTCTCCTCCAAATTATACGTGTTTCTGTGTGATTTGTGAGCAACTACGGTGGGCCTCAATTTTATTTGTGTCTCTCACGGCTCGAACAAACCAGTGTCACGAAATAGCTTTTTTGATGGCTCCACTCTTTCTTCTAAAATATGGCAAATGGATTGGTCGACGTGTGCACTTTGGCTGTGTGGCTTGCAAAATGTGAAGGCCGAGACCCCACGTCATGCGCAACTTCATTATCGTGACCTTCAATGCAAATGTTAACAACTTCTGTTTTACTTGATTTTCTGAAACGAGGAAATTTGATCTCGGCTGCACAAAGTGTCAGCTTGCCTTTTGTTAACTTTGTGATTAATTTCAGCACTGAGCAGTTCCAACTGTAGACTGTCACGACAACTTAAAATTTCACTGCCGCACTGCCTGACGGAAAACAATGGGCGCCATGCAACGAATGGATAAATCAAGGCTGGCAACGCGACGTGTAAGAAATTTAGGTGCCATGACAGGAAGTTCTTGAAAGCTTTGAACTTGTCTCGTACACCAGACATCGATCTTGGGCCGCTCAGAATCTTTGAGTGGCATGCAGATTTGTTGTGCAACTCCAGGTGGTGAGTTGATTTTGATGACACTGAGATCTCATTCAATTCGCCGGCATTTATCCCTTCATGTACCGTTCAAGCCAGGAAGACGATGCTCGTACTCCCACGAAGCATTCAGAGACAGAACGACCTCCAGATTTCTCTTGCACCCAAGGATTTCCCCTGCGATAAGAGTTCATACTTGCATGTTTCCTGCCCGGCAAGAAGCTGGCACCGGAACCAAAAGTTCATTTTTTGCAGGGTATTTGAATGGAAGATGCATGTCCCTGTGTTCTTGTGCAAGGAGGAGTGACAGATTTCCAAATCATAGTCTTCCATGGAGCCCTTTATTTGCTGCTTCCACACATCCAGGGCTTGAAGCAATGTAACGTTTCTGAAACACACGTTTGTTTTCTGCCTGAGGTACAAGTGAGATTGTACCCTGCTCTGAACTTTTCATCAAACCACCTAATAAACGAATGAAATGAACAACAAAAACTGCTCCCATCATCTCGAGACCGACTACACAGCCTGAAGATCTTGCTCTACCGCAGTTTCTCACATGTTCCCTTATCATCGTGTCTCTTCCCGGGCTGGACCAATTACTGTTCTCGGGTATGAAATATGATTGTGAAACAATCATAACCTGTCAACGAAGGGAGAGGGTATCCCTATGCTTATCGGCTGTGGCCTCAGGCATTTGGGGTAGTGTGTCTTTTTGGAAGGTTCAGTACGACTGATGAGACGTTGTTTGTGGTTCAAGTGAGCATTGTGTTGCAAGGTTCTCAAAAGAAGCAACCTCTTCAGTGTCAAAAGCTGTAGATCTACACGCGGTTATTGCTTTGTTCAATTCCTTGTTTTGGGTACCGCCCTGACCACAAGTTCACAGGCAGCAGTTTGCACAAGCGCAAGAGCTTCCCAAGTCAGCTGCAGTCTGCCAGGACGATACCAAAGCTTGAACCTTGCAGAAATAGGTGCGGAGAAGCAAATATTGGTGCTTTCTACCGATATACAGGGGAACGAATTCTGCAACTCCGCGATCACAAACCAGTCGTGTGTGCTCGCATCATGGTAAAAATGGGGTTTCACCAAGGTTGCAAAAAGGGTTCCTGTTCAATCACACAACTCCTATCTTGACCAAAGGTCTGAAAAAGTCATTGTGTGATTTCACAGGAACCAATTTTGTACAGTGTGAGAACCCTGTCCTCCGCCAATGAGCAATCCAAAGCAATGCCCTTTTTGCTGTCAATGTCTGTTTCGGTGGCGCATTCATTTTTTGAATGCCTTCTCTGATTCGTCCCAGTCCCTCCGCATCTTGTTGGTCCAGAGGCGTGCCGAGCTGAATTAATCTGAACATCGCTACCAGCAAACATTTCTATTTGCTACAAGCAACAATCATTGCTTGTTGCCTTCCCAGAGAAACATAATTATTTTGCATATTACACAATGTGAATGTGCTAATAAGCGTTCAGTTGTGTTACTCAGTGATTTCAGAAATAGCCGGTGGATCTTCGCCGGTGGCGACCGTCGTAACTTTGCCTCGCTTTTAGCCCGAGCAGGGAAATTTCGATTGGAATCTGTTCAGCACAGCTTGTTGACAACAATGGAAAAGCTTCGATCGGCACAAGCAGAATTTCAAAGCAAGAAAACAGACACCAAACTGACAAAATGGTGTTATTCAAGTTCACACCTACCAAGGTTTTGCGTATGAAATGAAACAACAAACTGCATTTCAAACGGCCTTAAATTTGCCGTTATCTGTTGGTATCTGCACGTGTGTCTGCTGTGGTCATCTTTAAATTATTGCTAAAATATTCAGGAGTCAGTTGGAACTTCCAGGTGCTGCCACAGGAAAGTACCTTGTCGTCAAAAAGACACCATTGGTTTCCAGTAGTCCCCGCGAAAAAAAAAACGCATTCCCATGGCAACGCGACGCAGAGGTGAGTGTCGGATCGCTTACTCATCGTGTGTGTGACTGGAATTCCTCCAGGCTTCTCGCTTGGGGCCAAACTACCATCGCACCAGACCCGGTTGAGCTCAAACGACAAGCGTACCTGTTTGAAGTACAAATGGACGCCCAGAAACGTTTCTGAAACTTTTACCGCTTTGCGAAGCACGTCGCAAGAAACTGAGCAAAGTAGGTCACACAGGCTCCTTCCAGAAGGTCCGGTGTGTGTTGTTGCAATCTTGAAGCTCTGCAAGTTGGCTGAGCCTCTTGTTTTATAGTTTATCACAATAAAACATTGTTGAAGGGTGGACGTTGTTTCTGTGCATTCACGCAGCGTGAAGTTTGATAGTGTGGGATACCTGAGGCTGACGTTGCCTCTGGCCACCAAGCCCGTGGCATTTCAGTTTTGAAGTTGGACACATGTCACTTGCATGCATAATTCCTTCATCACCACAGAAACTTCCAGTATGTTCCGGAATCAAATTCCACGCGAATTGGCGAGACCCGTTGCGTGGAAATTACATTGACGGAAAGTCACCTTGTGCTGGTCATTGCAGTCTGCGAAAGGGTGGAAACCATTCTTTGGTCAATCCTTGGCGGACAGTGGATCTCTGCATGGGCGTTGCCAGTTCGCAGAAATTCTTGAGAAATATTTTGTGTGTACGTGAAAATTTATTTTGAAGCTATTTTGCGCAAAAATGTCTGTGGTGAGTACATCGTCCGACAAGCGACGACAAAGCATAATTTTACTGTTGCTCGCAAAACAGTGATGTCTGTAGAGAGATGCATGGTTCGCGAATGTAAGTTATGTTGATGGACATACGCCGGCAGTACACATGCATTGTTTGTGTGCGCGTGGGATTGGCCTTGAGGTGTATGTGGGATCCACTTGCATTGTGTTTACGATCCAGTTACGCATAATTAGTCATTCGTATTCGTGTTCCCGAGACCGGAATCAAAATAGATCTGTTCTGGTTTGGAACCTCAATGGAATGGTGCGAGCTCGTTGCTTTTTTGCAGCCATCGCCAGGAAGACAAACTGAGCTGAATGTGCAAATCCAAAGAAAGAACACAATTTCGTTGTGAAACTGGAGCTGCAAGCGACCAGTTGGAGCAAAACTGATAAACAGTTTTCTGTCTCGTCCATTTGTGCTGGCGAATTTCCCATTTTCCGGGGCTGAACTCACAAGAAAGGGTGTTCGTCGCTCTTTCCGTTGGTGTCTTGGTGAAAACTTGGCGACGGCCGGTCGTGTCCGACTCTGCCTGACGAACAGGTCCAAACTCTCGTTATTTATGTCCACGCAACTTCGTGAGTGCGCGAACGCGGCCTGATCATTACCACGCACACATACCGATGATTGCGCACACAAAAATTTATGAGCAACACAGGAGGGCAAATTTCACAGACTGCTTATGTGTCGTTTACAGAGTTGGTTTTTGTCACGAAATCATCATGTGCCTGACACTGAAGCCTTTTACTTTCCCTTGACTCTTTAATTTGAAAATCGCTCCGCATAAAACGGAGCAGAAGAGAATGATCTACAAAATAAATAGCATCAAAAATTAAACTGCGGGAGTTTACTTGAGAGGTCATCTCAAATCAAAGCCGACATCTCCATGTAATTTGAAAATTTGTGTGTATCATGAAGGAGGGTTACAATGTACTGGGAGACCTCGATAATAAGGGGTTCTGTACCGAATAGGGATTGAATAGAGGGCAGGAAGGCGGGATGGAGTTACAAATGAGCCATCAGGGAAATAGAATGTTGGCCACATCTGATAGTCCCGATACGTCTTGCAGTCCGCATCTATGTCATTATGAATTTGGCGGGGTGGCGAAATTAAACTGCACGTGATGCAGGTGAATTACGCAGACATGCAGATTCCAACTGCTTCAACACTTTCTGAAGGAACCACCTCCAGAATGATGTTCGTTCGTGGCGGGTGCGTTGAGGGCAGACGCAAAGTGCGACAAACGAACTTGAAGCTGCTGTCAATGCTTCAAGAAATGTGTGCGAGGTTCGTCTACGAATTTTCCGTTGCCAGATTCACCACACCAACCAGTGAAGCCAGAATCACCACACCAACTGGTGGGGCCAGAACCACTACACTATCTGGTGAGGGCATATTCACCAGACCAACCCGTGGGGCCAAATTCACCACACCACACCAGCTGGTAGAGCCAGGTCCACCACGCCAACTGTTTTGTTGAGTTTTGTTTGTACAACAAGGTAAAAAGAAAATTCACCAAGCGGCAGTTTCTATTGTGAAATTTTTCTTTCTTCAGTGCACTGCAAGATTTGGGTGTTATCAAAGATAAATTCGTGGACAGACCTTGTTCTGTGCGTGTCCTTTCCGAGCGAGGGCAGTGATTCGCACCCGAGTCCCCGATCACCTCCTGACCCTGCGGGCTGCCGCGACGGGACGATCACACCCCGATTGATACGGTGATTTTATTCGCTGTGACCATCAATCGCTTGTGTGTCTAATAAGTGTGGTATTATCTTACCTATCTCACCCAAATGCATATTCGGACACCTATCAATTTCGATGGGACCTTTTACTTTTCCCGAACCTCTTTTCGTCACGAACAGGTTTTTGAACTGATTGGGACGCGCTCGCTGGACCTGAGTGTGGCATTGTCAAAATTTTGCGCACACTTGGCGAAGCTGTTGTTCGCCTCGCCTTCGACTGGATGTTGTGTTTTGTCTTTGCTTCGAGGTCCAAAATCAACTGTTGAGGCAAGACGTTTTGCAGGGATGATGAGGAACAACAACATATTTTGTCAGAAACAGTCCGTTTGAGTTGGAAAAATGCCGCAAGTTCTGCAGCACCAAACATCCACTTTTGATGGGCCAGACATTTAATAGATCGCAATCCGAGATATCAAGGTAGCCGTCTTGTGGGTGCAAATTATGGGTGCTTCAATTCCTTTCAGGCTTCAAAGCGAAGTCAAAAGCCTGCAAGAGAGTGTGTGGAAATTTGAGCTGGGACGAGATTGCGGTGCTTGGGCTGGGGTGGGATGAAGGTTTCAATGCGGGGTGATCGTGTGTTTTTTACAGGATGATAGGGCCGGGTATCGGTTGCAGGCGAATGTTGGTTCAGTCAGTACAGCAGGCTCGTTTGGCTGTCATGCTGAATTTTTACGCCACGAGAGGATCAGAGACCTGTTTTGTTCAGGCGCACATCCTGGAGCCTCAACTCTTGACAGCCAGCAAAAAAAGGTCTGCAGGGGTGTGCGTCTTGAACAAGGGAAACTTCTGGCAAAAGACTGTTGCTTTCGCACCTCAAAATAAGCGTCTGTGTGGCAGCAGATGCCTTCAGCAGAAAATATCTCTCTCTGCAGTCCACTTGACCTTCCTGACGAGATACTCAGCACGTTGTTCCTGGCAAAACTTGCCGGTGGGATTCAAAATTCAACGGCGTCTGAAGTCTTTGTCTCAGGCACTCCAAACACTCACAGACACGCACGCACGCACACTATTTCGTTGCTCCGTTTGATTCGTTACCAATGCAGACTTCATCAACAAAAAGCTTCAACATGACAAACCATTTTTTTCTCTGTTTTTACATTCAAAGTATTCTCATTGAGATTGACAGATAAATCAGTCTTCGTTGCGAACATGTTGAACATGTATTCAATGAACAGTTTGTTCTTCAAAACTTTTTTCACTGCAGTTGAATAATTGATCTGCCCTCACACGAAGCAACACACATCACAAGAATACCATGCAGTCAACGCCCGATCTTCACCTGACTCTTTGACAATATTTTGAGCAGAGCCATCAACAAATGTTTTCCCAAACATACAATGGGAACATGATGAGTCGTAAGCACGCTTCACGCTGAGATGCGACATTTTCTCTTTGGATAAAAAAAGGAAAATTGGGAGTTTGGAACTGTTGGACATCAATTTTCCCACAAAGCAATTTTGCAAACGGAGAACATGAGAAAGGTAAGTTTTATTGACTTGATGCATGGAAACTGTTCAATCGCACCCAACTTGCCTTTTGTTTCAGCATCTTAAAAATTCTACTCTGTGGTTTCAGCAACATTTTCTGCGTGAACTCCCGATTATGATGTCTCAAAAAAGAACGATGACCAAATGTGTGCCAACATAGCATTCTTCGGGTTTGAAAAGTACAGGAAGCGGGATAAATGTGAGTGTAGGTGAAGGTTCCCGAGGCAGGTGGTGATTAGGGAATAACGAGTAGTGATTTGGCTGTGAGGACTAATATGTAGATCGGGTGTGATTTGGATGAGATAATCAGGAGGCTCAATTGCTGCTGGCTGCTGGCTGTGAGTCGTGCAGTTTGATTCAAATTGAACTGAACTTCCATGTTGCCCGAGAAAGTGACTGGCTTGAGTTCGCCCGGGGACTTCCGTGCAGTTTCCCCGACGGAGCTGCTGTTTGCAGCTTGACTTCGATGAATACCGAAGAAGAACCAATGCTGTATGAGAAGAACACGCTCACACTGCAAATGTTGTGTTGTTTATCAAACTCGTGTTTGTTGTTTTGCAGTGTGGTTTCTGTGGTTGCCTGTCCAAACACAGTTTCTGGCATTTTGGTTTGCCGGTGAGGACACACCACAAACTGAGGCCGTGTTTCTCTGGAGCCCCGTAAAGTTTGTTTCAAAGCTATTTTCCCCGTACTGTTTGGGACGCCATGCCGGTGCACGTGAAGGAATTCGCTGGTCAAGATTCCCTCCGGAGATAAAACACCTGCGGTCAAGCGGTCCAGGGCACTGTGCGGCAGGGTCTTGGCTTCGGGCGACTGATCCTGAGGGCCTCAAGTACATCTTGTCCTGCTGCACGTGAGACACATGCGAGACAGTAATTTTTCAAAGTTTGGCAGGAGTGGGTGTTCTTGAGTGGTTCATTGATTCCTACATGGGAAACAGACAAATCTGCAACAAGAACAATGCATGTACGAGTGTGTAGACCTGTGGCTATCAGTGCATTTTCACGAGTTCGGGGGTTTTTCACTTTCATTACTTGGACTCTTTCCTTGAGTTCAATATTTCCAAGCGACTGGAGCAAACGTGTCGTGAATCCGCCTTTTTTTTGGGTGTCATCAATCTGCAGGGGAAGCAGACGCATCTCCCTCTTCAACAAGTAATGATAGCATTGTTCACACAGAATTACAATATTTGTACTTATGCATCATAAATCAACCCTTATCAGCTGAGTGAGGCATCTCAGGCTCCTCATTTAACAGCCAGTCATCCCATTTCCCTATCATTCCAATCTCAGCGAACACCAACTGGACATGAGACTCGGCGGGAGCAACAATGGTGAAAATTAGCGCGTCGTCTGAGATCCTGCATTGCGATCAATTTGGAACAAATTTTGCTTGACACTTAAATGAGGTTGCATCTGATCTGTGGACTTGATTTGTGAGTCTTTCGCACCGACGGAGAATCTGACGGAGTTCTGTCTTGCTGCACCCTTTCCCTCAACATTTTGCTTGGATTCAAATTCAAACACTTTTCATCAAAATCCCATTATCACGAAAAGACAAATCGGTCACAGTGACACCACACTTGACACGCCGAGTTCAGAAAATGCGCAGGTTATGCAACGAGATCTGTTTTCGTTTGCAGTTGCATCCAAAGTTGACTCGATGCTGAGATCTCCATTCACATAAATAACCCCTCTCCATCTGCCAATACAATTGTATCAGTCGCATTGATGAAAACATGAATTATTCAGTGTTCTCAAGAAGACGAAACCATCAATTAAACCAACCTGATGGTATCTTACAAAACAGGTTTCCCACGCTTATCAAAGTTGGACGCGAATGTTCTTTTGTTTCCTCGGTCGTGTTTGTCACAACCATTGATCCCTCGATCTGATGTTGCCAAACTGTATATATAGAACAGGAGCAGGCCAACGTGACAATTTTCCTGCAAAGCAAGAATCTCGTTGCACAATGTTTTTGCTGACACTTGATTGTTGTGAGCAAAATTGTCTTTTTCTCAGAATTTGCAACGCGCGCTTTGCTGAAAGTTGACCGACCAGACCCAAGTTGGGCCTTTTATTTTTCGTCTCGCCAGCTCTATGATCTCCACGATTGGTACTGTGAGCTGTCCGCACGCTGGTTAGTTCTGAACCAAAACCGAAGAAATGCACGGGCTGCAGTCTGACTTCGTGGGCATGAACGCGCTTCAACGAAGCTGCTGCATGCAGTGAATTGGGACGCGTCCATGATGCAGAGGCAGCCGAAATTCACGTGCAAGCGCGTCGCAAAATGTTACTGTGACGCCTCCTTTCAAATGCGTGTGCAGAAGCTCAAACCCCTGAAAGGCAAATTGCTTTCAGGTCATATTGATTTCACATAGTATTGTTCAAGGGTTGCCTTTGAAGTGGAAGCAAGATATCAACAAGTTGTTGTTGCTGTAGTGGTGAGTGAAGTGCACTCGAGAGTCTCTCTGGAGACAATGGGTCATGAGTTCATCAAGCCCATCGGCTGAAAAGCAACATTTTGTACAACAGAGTAAACTTTGAGAAAGGGAGAAAGAAGAGCCCTGAAGACGCCAGTTGTTTCTGAATAGCAATGAGTGCAACACTGCTGTCCAAATTGACTGAAAAATGTCTTTGGACGCTGAGGAAACTCTGATCAGCGGCACAAACCGTCCAATTTGGAGATGGAAGACAGAGTGAGACGAATGCATGGAGAGGCCGAGACAGGATGAAGGAAGAGACAACCACGATGCATATCATTCCACTCAAATTTCATTCCCCAGGAAGTGACGTGTGCGTTACTCTATTCAACAACTCAAAGAGCGACGTCTGAAAGATCTCCTTTTGTAAAATATTTTTGTTTGAGTGGGTAGTGTTGGTGTTTGGTGCCACTTGTATCGTGTAGCATTTCACTCGGCCGCGACGCTCAGTGTTCCCTCTGGGCAGCAGATAGATACCTGCGAACTTCAAAGGCTCCAGAGAATCTGTCTTCGAGGCAAAGTCCCTTTCTCCTTTCTCAACAAGCACTACGCTGTGAAAAATATCATCCAGTGAAAAGTGATCTTTTCGAGATGAACTATCATCCAGGGCAGCACCTATTTTGTGACGCGTTTTCTTGGCTCAGTGGATTTCATCCTGTTGTCCTCAAGAAAATCAAAATGCCAGTATCATACGTCGTTATTCGTTGTCGCAATTCTGTGCATGAGAGTTTTGAGCGCTTCTTGACAGACAACCAACTTCAGGTGAGCGCGTTGCTGAGTTCCAGATTCAACTTGTGTGTGGCGCACTGGACGCAATGCAACAGTGCAGGCACAAGTCATTGTGCTGCGTCAAGCTTCAAAGGCCGACTCAAGTCACTTCGCATCTTTGAACTTCAAGTTGCAAGTTTCCTTTTCTCTCTCACTTTTGTGGGTCTCGTTTTTGACCAAACTGTTCTCTGCGGTTTTACTTCACTTCAAGTCTCGGGTGTCAGCTGAACAATCTCGAGCGACTTCTTTCGCATTCAGATTTCCAATGGTTCAGTTTGAAGGAGGACAGGCAGATGCGACCAGGCCAGGTTTCCTGTCTGATGTCCCCCGCCCCTGTTTTTTTCGCTCTTCTGAGAAATTTAGTCGAAAAGACAAAACAACAATCCCCGGCAGAGAAATGCTCTACTCGGATCGATGTGACGTTGCCGGTGTTCGAAGATTCTCCATTCGGTCATTCCGGACAAAGAAGCAAACAGACCAGCGAAGAACAGTGATGACTACAATATTCTGTTGTGAGTCTCCGAAGAAAATACGCGACGAAAAATACAGCAGAAACAATGCAATGATCTGCGTTCCTGCATTCGATCATTGTTCCTTTGTCTGAAAATTTTTATTGTTTTTGATTGCTTCAGTTGTTTTGTGTGTTCATCAACCTCGAATACTCTGTTGATCAGCACGCAAACCTTAGCTGCTCTTGTGAGTGGCACCCACACGAAAGAATACATCAAAAGATCGTGCTTCAGCGTGAAATCGTCCAACTCGGCGGGAGGCAAGTTTTCGCTCAGAACCTCGAGCTCAGTTCTTCACCAAATTTTGAATGCCTGCCAAAGAAATGAAAGAAATGTTCACAATTCAAGTGTCTTATCAATTTTCTGGATCAAAAATTAGTCAAAGAGCGTGTAAATTTAATTGACGTTCAGGTTTAAACAAGGCGGCCACACTTGAACGAACATGTTACAACCTGGCGAAAACGACTGCGGAAAGAAACGATCTGCCTGCTGACAAATTGTATAACCTGCAGCAGAAACGAAAGGAAGTCTCTTGACAGCGTCATTGGTCAAATGGTTTGAAAAAGAAAGTTTTCAGCAAGTTTGGCTATCGGATCGGTACCGCGCGGCGCAGTCGCAGGTGTTGCGTGTGCAGGTACATGCGCACAAAGCAGCTTCAGAATGAAAGAGCAGAGACTCCTGAAGATCACCACGTTGTCTCGTGTGTTTCGTCTCCTGTTTCGTCTCCAAAAGCCCGTCTTGATTTTTGTGCTCAGTGAAAAAATACTCCTGAAAGTGATCATCAAAGATCCAATAACATGCTCACGGCCAACATTTTACGGTCTGAAGTTCGAAGCCGTACAACAACAAACAGTGCAGATATGGAGGGGCAAACAACACAATTAAGAGGCAAATACTTCTGTCAGTGTTCACACAGAACAACCAAACACAGCTGCATGGGTGAAGCAACAACGTCGGACAGTGCGCATGCAGCCCACTAGAACGTGAATGTAAGAGAAAAGAGTTGGTGGGCGCGAGTTGGAAAACATTATTTTTGCAGGTTTTCTCGGTCCTTTGGCTGAAACGTGACTGAATTTGTGTTGATGTGATCTCAACTACGAAAAGCATTATTTTCTTGTTGCGCAGAAAAATATCATTGGTAACATTTGCTGTCACACAAAAAGGTTGGTGGTTCTTGTGCGGTGCAAGAGCGAGCGAAGGAAATTGGAGAAAGCAAGACGAGTAACCACGCCTGGAATGTCGTTGGACAATCGCCACATTTCTGAAATTTCTCTTCTCTGTCTTCTTCTGAACAAAACACCGCATTTCGACCAAAAATTTCTTCGCAACCTGTGCCAACAATTTTGGGACTGTTCGACTACAAGAAAAGTTCGTGTGGGTGGAGGTCTGTTGTGGCAACTTTGTCTCTTCCGATATCCAGTCTTTCTGAACCGTAAACGAAACAGGTTCATCATGAGAACTCAAGGATCGCTTGGGACAGGTTTGAAGCAACAGCCGAGAGACTGTGTTGGTAATCGCGTGTGTAAGCCCTGCTCTCATTGCAACAAGATCGCCTGAAACAATGCAAATTATTCGAGTTTGTCTGATTTCTTGTTGAGACCTGACGAGTCCGTGTAAGAACCTGAAGCGTTGCACGGCCTCTTCAATTACAGTCAAACTCGCAGAAACTGGCACCTGCTTTTGACAAATGTGCCAAAAACACAGAAAAGTTTCTGTGTTTCTGAAGGCCTTGCGAAGATTTTCCCTACCTGCAGTAGCTCACAACCTGCAACGCCACGATGAATTGGTTTCGTTGATGTGCAGTTTGCTCGGTTTTTCGCTGTTCGAAATCAACATTCAGTTTTCAGTAACAAAACGTCGCACAAAACGAAAGAGACATGAAAACAGCTGCGACTCTCTTTTGGACGAAGAACTGTTTTTCTGCTGTCATTTGATTTGTCATGCAGCCACAGTTGAGTTTCTTGGTGTGGGCGTAGTTTTCAGGACGGGAACCAGACTCAGAGCGGAAGGGAAATCGCCCTTTTCCCGGATCTTTTTGACTCCTTTGTCTTCCAGTCAATGCGACTTTGCTTGCTTTTGATTCTCACAGTTTTGGTCCCTTCGCTTCGATACTTGTGTGTTCCTTCCCACTGCTGATGAGATGCATAACTTCCTCACTTATATCAAAGGTTGGCGTGGACGTACGTGGTTGGGTGAGCCCCCTCTAGCCAGCAACACGCTCCTGTATCTGGTAGCAACCGGTAAAGTATGGTAATTACGACTGACTACACAACAGTATATTCATGTTATTCTATTATCACTGATGAAGCTTCTTGCATTTCCTTAGGGAGGTTCCTTTCCATTTCCATATTTATGACGTGTACCTGGATGCTTGGATACCGCAATCAGGTCGTTAGCATACCGATACTTGGATCTGATTTGTCGTTCTGTGTTCCAGCGAATCCACGAAGCCTCGAGGACCTGGCGCATGAAAAATCGCCTTGCCCGTTTTCTAGGTTGAATCCAGCGGTTTCCTTCTGTTTCACAGATTTTGAGATTTCGATCTCAAAGATTCTCGCTAGAAACCTGGAACACCCAACTTTCCTGTCAGTTTGTCAACCAGCAAAGCAAAAAACCAAAAGTTGGTGGCTTCCACCCAAATCCACGTCCATGGGGAATCGGAACTGTCTCTTGCGTGCGTCGTTGCTACACTGTTTACGTTTTTTTTATGGGTGGCTTGTTTCAAGCAGAAGAAGCAGAGAAGTGTGCAACTCATGTGCATCGCTCAGTCGTTCGAACTGTCTGAAAAGCATATCCCGGATGGGGCGGGGCAATTGGTGGGGGGGGGGCGTGGGACGCCCCAACTTCAACTTCTGGTGAAAATTCCAAGCAGCGTGTTTGTTTGGAGCATTATGCAGTCATAAAGTGTTGACCAGAAAGTACATCACTGAACAGTGCAGCAGAAACGTCAATGTTTGATATTCATTTTGTGGCAGGCATATCATTCATTTGGCACAGAGGGAGAAAAGAATATTTTGGAGATGACTTTCCAATGCTTTACTGTGAAGCCCACCTGCCTGGCTTGCTGCTTTTGTAATTTCCATATTCCATACTTGTACTTTGGAAAAAGTATTTCAAGTTCAAACCTTGCTTCCAATTAGGAATTCACCCCAGGCAACAGAATATGCAATGATAGGTTTCATACAATATTTGGCTGTATTGGTTTGATCATCGTTGTGAATGGAGGCTGGCTCAAAATTTTCCCTCCTGAACTTTGTCCGCAGATGTCTTTCAACCATTTTTTGAATGAAGTTTTTGTAGCCACGTGTCCTGCAGGATCAAAGACACGAACATATGTACTCGGATGAATTTGGTCAGAGAACGGTTCGGGTGATCGCTTACAGCTGCTCGTTGTTTGTGTTCGTCGAACAAGTGTTGGTGGTGTCCGATCTCTCTGCAGTTATACCAGCAGCCACAGTCACAGAATGGTTTATTCTTTGAAAACCAGAGAATGCACGAACACAGGCAACAAAGTAGTTACAAATTGTTTGCTGGACAAAGTTTGTTTCAAAGTAATTCTTGAGAGTAATATATATACTTTATGAACACCATCCAGGCTTGTAGAATCTGAGAGATGAAATATTGATGCATGTGGAAGGAATCTATTGTAGCGCAGATGGTTCGTGTGCAGCAGGGAGGCAGGAGGTGGGCAGGTTGCAGAGGAAGCTGGCGACAGGGCAGAGAGGGCTTCCCAGGGAAGGTCCTGGAAGCCCCGGGCGCTGGACCACCCCTCCCTGCCTCCTATCGAGCCTCTGCTGCCGCAGCCGAGACCCTTCGCACCTGTGCCACCGTTTACACAGCGACCGCGGGCGCTCTGACGAATGTCCCAGCTTATTGTCCGTGGCAGCGGCTTGAGATTGAGGCCAAACGAGTTGAACCGACAGCGCTGCACTGTACGGTGGCTGCGGGCAGAACAGCAGGGCCTGAGATTAAATGCTTTTCACAAAGCAGACAGCAGACAAAAATCAACACGACTGAGTCAAGACGTTGTCCATTTCAAAAGAAAACCTGGTCCAACGTAGCGGGCGGTGAAGGTTGTCAAATTAAACTGAAGACCAGGACAGTTTTTAGAGTTTGCAAAAGAGAAACGGTTTTTGCGCATTTCGAAAAATAGTCATTGACACATCCCTCTCAGTACGCTGTCGCTTGCCTGGAAGGAGAGGTGAGCGGCAGCGCTGACAGCACGGCAAGCTCCAGGGTCGTGTGTCGCGGCGACGAGGGGATCGAGGGAGCGGGGACCGGGGCGGGGTCCCGCGGGAGGTGAGCGGCGCTCCTCCGGCGCTGACGCCCCGCATCCAGCTTCCTCTCCATCATCCCTGATCCCTGCGCCCCGATCCGCGCACACATACTTTAATCGCGCGTGGGACGACATCAGGGTTAATGACTTGTTATGCGATAAAATCCGTGTCACCCGACACATTTCAGCGGAGAAACACAGTGTTCAGTGCTCACTCACAAGGTTCGGACTTGCGATTTACGAGCCAGGAGACCCTGAAACAGAGAATTTTACTCTTTCTTACCAGTGCGTTGACCGTGGTTTCAACGTCGTGGCACAATCGGGATAAATTTGACCCTGAAATCTGTCAATATCAATTTGACATTGACACCCATTTGTCACAAGGATTCAGTTTTGACCACAAATCGCTCCCCGCATTGAGTGACCTGAACAGCGGCGGCCGTCCAGTTCAACTTCGCCCACTGCGTTTTTGTGCCCACCGTCCACGTGCGCAAAATGGCTTCTTGTTCTCTCAAGTCCGGCCAAGGTTTTGTCACGACACGAATAATCTCGCTTCCATCCCCACTTTCTCCTCTCACGTCTGCACGTGTGCTTCTCAACGTTCATCATCAACTTTCCGGGTTTCGCAGATTTTATGTTTTCCTCGAAGAGAACTTTCAGCTGTGATTGTTTCCCGTTTTGATTCAAGATCTGGAATGACTTTCAGCTCAAACATGACAAAGTTCCGTTGAACGTACGAGAACTTCCGTTCACTTCCGTTCTTTTCGGCTTTTTGTCGCTGGCTGAAGAAAAGTGCTGCATCGTCGTTTTTGTCCTCAAAAATTTCTCGTCGACTGTCGCACGCTTTGCATTCAACCAAGCAAAAAATGTAAAATAAAACAAAATCTGTCCTTTCAAAAACAAGTGAGTTTGCTGAAAATATGAAGCCCTTCTGTTTCAAGTTTTGAGCAAGAAAAATAGCCCTTGTGTGTTTTACGAGTTTGAACCCAAAAATTAGCTGATCATGTTCCCCAGAAAATGTTGTTCAATTCAGATAAATTTTCCGAGACGCGTCCTTCTCTTTGAAACTTGACGACTCCATTGTTGCAACTCGCATACACAACATTCGTCTTCACAAATCAAACTGAAAACCGGAAAACCGCGGCACCCACCCCGTGGCATCTCGGGGCCCCGTTCTGATGTGCGCACGATGTTTACGATATTCGGTCATTTTTTCTGAATGCAGCAAAAGAATTCATATTTGTGCCCTTCGGAGAAATTGGCTGGCAGAGACTGGTGTTTGCCTGTGGTGGGTCTGCACAATGGTAACTTTTGACGAAGCTTTTTCAAGCAATCCTGTACTCTTCTTTTTCATTCCATTACCAAAAGATTTCCTTTCACCGTAATTGTTGGCTTTGGACGTCAGAGTGCCCGTTGTTCACCAAAAACAGCAAAAGGGACTTTCAACTTTCATTGTTTTATGACGCTTTGCACCAATGGTGGATAATTTGTTCCCTCTGTCTTGTGAACAGAAATTGTTCAAGAACGAGTTTTATTCACAGTGACTGAGACAGCGGACCGAATTTTTTGTTCCGTTGGGTATTCCTTGCTTGATTGGCACGTGGCACACAATGTGCAAGAAGATGGTGAAAACTAGTGTGGTGGTCTTGAAACAGATCAACTTTAACTGTTCATTTTGTTCTGTCCGTGAGTCAAGAAAGGCTCCAACCACTGATGCCTGTTTGTCACCGGATGTTGGAACATTTGTCATCATTGACAAGTCGGTGGAAGTTTTGGCAACATATACATAGAGATGGCTTTGTCGGGAGACTAGCTGGGGAATTCTTGTCATTGGTTTTTGGACGCAAAACCTCGCAGCCAAACTACTTGAGAAGTTTGGGCCAAACAGAGACGTGACAAAGATTCAAAAGAATCTTCTTTTTGTGAGCAAGAAAAACGATCTCTGGTGAAAACAGTTTGTGTAACTGTAAAAGACCAGTCGATTTCCGGAGGTGGAAGCTTCGTTGAACACACTAAATGCATATCAGAACATCTCTGAACCGTGTTAGAAATGAGTCCCTCAGATGTTCTGCCTTACTCGTTCGTCTGGATTCTGTGTCATCAAATCCAACTGACACATCGTTCAGGGAAATAGCCAGATTCTCTCACAGAGAAAAACTGCGAAAAAGACCAGTCGATTTCCGGGAATGAAGCTTGGGTGAGCATACTAAATAAACCTGGATACATCTGTGTAAATGTTTCTAATGAGTCCTCCGTGCCAAGTCAATGAAGCAATCTTTATAAATTTGCATAGGGGTGGAAGGCCATTGCGGCGATCGCCTCTGGATACCAGCAAAAGATGGCTTTGGCCGCTGGGTACTCAATGCTTATTGACTATAACTTCCCTCAAAGTTTACTTTGTCGAGTTTTTTTAATGAAGTTTCGATCTCTTGATTAGAAATATGAAATCGCGCATATTCGTGAACAAATTTCATCAGCCCAGGGATGAGGGAATCTTTTGCACAGAGGAAAAATCTTATTTCTGCTTCCATCTCTGTGCAATCTGGTTACGCGTTTTATGAGTTTTTTCTGTAGAAATTGTTAATTACACAGCCAATTACACACAAAACTGTTTTGCCATCAGAACCAAAGAGAGAGATAATTTCACATCTTCGCCCACTAGAACCCAAATGTGCTTTTCCCTTGGTCAGAACAGTCACAGGAAAAAAAGGTTGCTGCACAAACCGAGAAAATCGTTTCCTGTTGAGAAAATGCCCTCACCTCGCCCGATTTCGGATCTTTTGTTGAAAACCAGAACAAAAAGTCAGCGGATCCAAAATCCGGTTTGGTTGTTCCTTCATTGAAACTCTATCAGAAATATGAAATTCACCTCTGTGCATTAGGGAAATGAGGTGGTCAGCCAAAGCTGCTTAAACTGTAGAGCAGGAAATAGAAACAAAGTGAAGCGCAGGTGTTCCGAGCAAAATTGGAAGTTTTGGTCACATTAGAAAGTGGAATGTGATTTTTGAACTGCGAGTCAACTCAAGCAGCTTTGTCTGCATTTTACCTGCAAACTCAGCAAACGGGATTCGGTAATCAGCGTCTAAAACCTGGATAATCACAAGTTAGAAATCAAGTCGGGATTCCACTTAACCCAGAGTTTTTCGGGGTTCATTGCAATTGCACAGAGACGCGTGGAGAAGGAAGAGTCAAACAGCTTGATCACCACCGACATACAAAGAATTTGCCTCGAAAGTTCCTTGTTTTCCGAGATTTGGTGCTGAAATCGGTCCCCAGCAGAACAGATTCTTCACAGCATGGTCCCTCAGGTCCAGAAACTGATAGGCTCGCTGCGAGAAATTGAAAATTTCTGCCTGGGAAAATTGGACAATTTGGCTGGGTTTTATAAAATCAAGGCGTAATAGGTTTGGCTCGAAGGTAGGAGAAGAAGTTTTCGTTAGTTTCATTGTTATCACATAAAGAACAAAATAAAAACGCCAGGCATTGTGATTTCGGCAGTTGAGCCTTGGGCTGCGAAAGTGAGGCAATTTTTCTCGTCTTTCCCTGCCAGAGCTTCAAACCTTTTATGGCGAAAACAAAAGAATGACGCGTGACATCTGGGTCCAAATCAGCCGTGCAATTGGCAAAGAAGCTGTATACGAGAAAGGTTTCAAGAAAGTATAAAAAATGAACTTGAGTGCATGCGCTCGGCTTTCCTGCGGAAATGGCCTTCGGCGCGACACGAGGCGTCGCGTTTTCAGCTGTCACGAGATACGTAGCAACCTGAATCACAAACTTTGCCCAAGCATTGTTCACAACCAGGAGAACCTGAATCTTGTTGCAGTCGAATTCGAAGTGTAATTTCAGTCAAAATTGTGGCAGCTCAAAACAATGTCGGGGAAGAGAAAAAGGCAGTGCAGTTTATTTTCAGTTTCTTCTCCTTTTACCTGCTTCTTGCGGAGAAACAACAGTTTGCCTGCCAAAGAGCGTGTTCTATTTGAGTGAGAACAACTGTTTTTAGTTTCGTCGCACCTTGCTTCACTTTTGCAGGAACTAGATATCAGAACAAAATGTTAGACTTTGTTTTGTCCGCAACGGACGGAAGAATTTATTGCTTGTTGAACCTATATCTTTTCAGCAGTTTCAAACCACGGCCAAAACTGTTTTTACAGTCTTGTTCAATGCAACATCGGAATTATTTTGTTCGCCTGTTTTAATGACCGGAGCTGTTTTATGGACAGGACGCACGACACACGACACGGTGTAGTTGGGCGGCGCGCGTCCTGCACGGGGTTCGCACCTGAGACAGCTGCAGAGCTCGATAAGATCAGATCGCTCCGATCTGTGGAAAGTTTTATTGAAACGAATTGGGTCGGGAAGTGGGGGATAAAATATTTGCAGGCGTGGAAGAGTTTGCATTGTCCACCGCTCTTTTTGTGATTTTACTGCCTTTCTGCTGCACTCTTTCCAACCAGAACTGCAGGAAAGATTTGATGCTAACTTTGGCCATCTTTTGCCTGACCTACCATCATTGTTTCAGCATTTGTTGTTTTTTTTTTTGGGGGGGGGGAGACATGAAAGAGCCCCTCACAAAGTTGCCACGTGCGGCAGAAGCGAGAGAAGATGGTTTACACGAGGAAACAAGACAGCGCATCTCTAACCAGCTGCGCTCCTCGCTACGCACGGTGCGGGAAACTTTCTCACACGGACAAGTTTTCTTGGCTACATATGTGGATGAGTGATTCACACAACAATTGACTGGTGTCAGAAGCCACAAAAATACCTGAGCCAGAGAACTGTCACCCTTCGCTTTGTCAGTTCAGTCGGTCCGCTGTTGCACAGACAAACTTCAAATCTGGGTCTGCAGTATATCACTTCAAGTGTGGACCTCCAGCACAAGTTCTCCGTTCCACACCCTGCCTTTTGTGTCGAGCAACACAAACACTGCATTGAAATCTCCCTCGAACCTAATCCGAGGCCAATTAGATTCGTGTTAAATACACAGGTTTAACGGAGACGAGTGGGGCATGAATCGCGCCACGCGACCAACCCTCGCTTGGCCAGGATTTCTGAAAAAGAGCTGGACGCCGTCGCACGCGTCTCACTTGGGAAATCCTGATTTCCTGGCAACTAACTGTGCACACAGTTTTGGCACGCCATTGTGTTGGACCAGAGTTCAGAGTTTCTATTTTCAAAGCTGTGCTTGAGCAGACCATGTCGTTGAAGCCGCGTCTTCCTTGCAAAGTTCAGGGAGATTTTGAAAACAAATCTCCTCTCGTTTTGGATTGAGAGAACACCTCTTCTCTTGGTTTAGCACTTTCACATTGTTTCCCTTGCTCACTGACTTTTGAGAAGCATCTCACGGTTTATTCTGAAGATGTCTTTCTTACCACCCGCGTTACATTCAATAAACACCGTTCGACATCTCCAGACTGGACTTTTAACGGAACTTTGATCACCTATCAGTTTTCAGGAACTGTGATTTGAGGTCGATCTGCTTCACCCAGGGGCATCTTGATTCGGCTCGGATACTCTCATATCACGCAGACGTATCTTCCAGTTGTTTGGCTTGGCTTTTATTGGATAGCCTGGGCGTGCGTCATTGATACTTTATATTTCTTGCCCCAAAGGTACGTGCGAAACAGAAAGTTAAGCCAGCAAACGCAACAAAAGGGAAGAAGGTACCTTGGTACTTTCTGAATCAGACGCCAAGTGAGCTGCATGATATTGACTCTTTTCACTTGAAAGTCAGTTTGGATTCATTACGCACCAGGTTCACCTGGATTGGATCACAAAAGTTGTGTACAGTTGCAAATGCCGTCCCGTGAGGAGAGGTTTGGTCGTACGGCCAAGAAGGTCAGTTGTTGGTTGTGAAATCATCGCAATGGTATGAAAAATCTCAAAACCAGACACAAAGAGCGTTTCGATTGCGAGATAGAGTTCTCTCAGACAGAACACAACGGTGGACATCCGCGTTTGCAGGCCATTCTTTGGTGGTGGGCACCACTTTCCTGTTTTTTTTTCTTTTTCAAGATTGAAGCAACACTGACTTTCTGATTCCTGATCCATCTGTCTTCGGAGAAAACTTGCCGTTTCTTGGGAGCACTTTCTTGTGTTCTGCGAGGCGTCTCGGGAGAACTGATGAGAGGCTGCAGGGCGCGGCGCTCTGGTCACTATCGCTGTCCCGTCAAGTGTTGAGTTGCTCAAGGTGTTGATGGCTGCGCGAGCAATCACCGGTGTCGCCGCCGGGCGCGGCCGCAGCTGCAACACCTGATCCTCTCCGTCTCCCGCCCGATCGAGCTGATCCTGCCGGGGCAAAACCACCCAAGATACTTGGTATCTGCAAAAAAATTCAACAAAACTGTATCGTGGCATTCTGCGTGTGACACGTGTTTGGGACGATGGGATGATTCTTGACCAAACCTTCAAGGTGGAAAACATGCGTGGGCCCGGTTGTTTTTTATGTCCAATGCGTTCCGTCTTTTTGAAAGAACCCTCACTGTCTCCAGAAAAATAAAGCCCTCCCTGCCTATCTCACCAGACCCTCGTGCCCGTATCCAGTTGGTTTGACGGAGGGATGGATGCGTTTGGACTCGGATTCTGATGCGCGATGACTGAGGCGTGGTTATCGCTGCCTCGAGGGACCCGTCCCGCCGCCGGAGCCGCGCCGACCCTGAAACTTAAGTGGAAGTCACACAAGTGCGCCGTCATTCTTCTTCCTACCGTCGTCTGGCTTCTCCTGGAATCTGCCACTCTTCATTTTGAAACAATCGAAACTGTGAAGAGTGTCCCAGCCCAGATGTGTCTTGCAGCGAACTCTGTGCAGCAGATACACCAAATGTGTTTGTAAGGATGAACTTCGACTTTGTTGACACATCAGCCCAGCTTTGTGTGCTCCTCGTTTGTTTCCGTCCAAGTTGTCCAGTCACCAACTTTGCGTCTGTCTTCACCAGTCAATTTGGCCAACCCACACCCAATTTCGTCTGGATGAGACTGTCTGGTGAGCCATCATGGGCTCTTGTGAGAATTTCTCCAGGGGTTTTGTTATCACTTGTACAACAAAGCATTTGTGAAAACAATTGAAGAACTTTTCCTCACAGGACCAGGCTTCCCTGGTGCTTCGAACTTGGTTCCTCCTGATGATTTTTCATCAACTCGTGTCCTGTCAACATTGGACGGTGTCCATGACTCCCTGAGGAGAGATATCTTCATCCAACGAATTGGGACACGTTGTCCACTTGAAATCTGGTTCGATTAGACGTTATCCTGCAGTCAGCTGTGTTTGGAAAAACACGGGGTCTGTTCACAGGAGGTCATTACATTGCATTGCTGAAGTTCTCCACCATTTTTGCTTGACTATCAATGTGCGCAAGGTGGGTGTTTGACCCTTTTCCCTTTCAGGGCTTTAAACCCACAGACTAGTCAGCACAAACACCCACCCCATGGCTGCACCCCCCCCCTCCCACGGTGAGCCAAACTTAGGTGGGCTGAACTCTCTTCCTCAACAGCTCAACCCTCTTGGGTCGCTGTTTTCCACCTGATCATACACCCACCCACCCCTTGGTCGGCTTGAGCCATAAACATGGCTGAACCCCTGAACCTCTGTCCCCCCAAAGTATGTGAAACCCTTTCCCCTTTGTAGCAAAGAAGTGCGCTGCTGTTTTGTCATCTAAGTCTGGCTTTTCTGCGAAGACTAATTCAGTCAGTTGTGCTTCATCAAAATTTTGTTGTTTCATGGCTTGGCTAAAGCGTTGACGCCTGTAGTTGCAGGTGTACATGCTCAACCTCATCCAGAGAATATGAAATAGATTTCTATATTGGCAAAAAGTGGCGAGATAGCGATCAAGGTTGAGTGTGAAGTAGACGCAAGTCTGATGCTGGTTATCTGTGTGAAGTGGGAGTCAAGTGAGGGAAGCGGGAGGCGAGGGATCTCACACGAGGCGAGGTGAACAGGAGCCGAAGTAGCGGAAAGATAGCTGCGTAAATAAACTGCAGAGCCTGTGATAAGTTTATGCAACTGCTGCACTCCGATATCTCACCTTGTGAACCAACTCAGGATGTAGCGTTGTTCTTCAAAGTCTGCAGGTGAAAGTTTGCGTCTTTGTGACTTGCACTGGGTGGCTTAACACACTTGATACTTGAGATGTTTCAACTCGGGCCGAAAACTGTGGCTCTCACCCAGAGAAAACACATCAAGCGATTGTATCTCTCTCTTCACCTATGTATCACACACATACACATACACACACAGAGTGTTCTGTCTGTCTGTCTGTCTGTCTGTCTGTCTGTCTGTCTGTGTCTCTCTCTCTCTCTCTCTCTCTCTCTCTCTCTGTTCAGACTGCCAGTTTGGTTCAGAAAAAAATATCACTTGAAAAATCTCATCTCTGGATCTTTGGATGACGTTTCTTTTCTTGCAAATTTTTGTCCGGTTGCACAAAATATTTCAGTCTGCTTTCTCACACAATTTCAAACTTACCATTCAAAGCCACGAATCAACGTTGTCCCATCTTTTTGCATCAGTGTTCAGAAGAATTCAAAAGTACTTTTCATGAGCAACGGAAAGTTATCAAAGAAACTTTCCAGCAGAAGGTTCCTTCATCTTTCTGAGAAGGCAGCACATTTGTTCACGGAGGAACAAGAGCAGGTTTGCTTATTGTCTGCGCAAGAATGGTGCCACTGTCGTTGATTGCACATATGTAATTTCACGCGGTATTTCACCCATTTTTGCATTTGAAGACTTTATTTTGCAGAGGAATCCATTTTCCCTGTGTGTTTCTCAGTTCCCGTTTGATTACAAAGCCTCTACCTGTTATAGGTTGTTCTTTCCCTCTGGCTGTCCGCGGTACGAATTCTATTGCTTTTCCCACCTGTCACAAGAGATGTACATCAAGCATGAAATTTCGATATTTCTTCTTAAATATTTGTAATAATTTCAGTTGAGTTTAAACAATGCGCCACTTTGAAAGAATCTAACGCGGAATGCAGCTCAACTGGACCACCTTTTGGACGTCTTTTCCGCAATGAGTCGTGAAATTTTGTGGCTTAATTGCGTAGACCCGTTGTGCTTTGCACAGTGTGCCTGGTATTGAAGGGCGCCGATCAATGGCTCGGCGGGAGGCTGCGCTGGTTCCCCGGGAGGACGTGCTGCTTCCCCCGGGCGCAGGGAACCGGCTGCCCCCGGGAGCCCAAAGACGCCGCTCGGAATGCGCTGAACGTGCATTGACTCCGGTTTGGAGGCAGCAAACGGCGGACCGTAAAAGCCACACTTTTGCGGTGGCAGAGCTTTGCAAAAGTACAGTGACACATTCTGGCTTTATCTTTTTTTGTAATTGTTTGCTGAGACCATAGCTGCAAAACGCTCGAAACAATGAAAAGTTGTTTCAGATTTCATTCCTTCCTCGGTGACTGAACGATCATCCTGACAAACTTGATGGGTAATGCTGCGCCTTCTCACAGGAAGGAGATTCACCTTTCTGTGCTGTTGAAAAACTGTGGAGCCAGAGCACCCTCCGGACACGTTGTTCGGAGGGAAAGACAAAAGAAAAAAAGCTAAAATTATTGAAACCAAGATCAACAGGTACGTGGGACAACAGATAAAGATCAGGTGAAGCCACATAAACTTCAGGTGGGAAGCTTTTCCTGTCCAGTGCAAGTTCACGAATTGCGAGTGAGATGAGCTTCACTTTTCACCATACTTCTGAAAGTGCTTCCCTTTCAACTGAATGTCTGTACAAAAGTCTACAAATTTTTGGTGGTTTCTCTCGGATCGACAATCTGTCGCCATGCGAGTTGAGAAAATATTATGATACATCAAACAGATTTTGTTCGGGGGCACGCTGCACGCAGCAAAAGGGACCAAACAAACGGGAGGTGCTAATGGTTGTCTCGAAGGGCCAGTTCTCTAACCCCCCGAGTTGGGCCATAATCTGATGTACTTCGTTTAGTTCTTGCTGCAAATGTCTAGCTTTGAGGGGTTTGTAGATTTACACTGGTGCGATACTACAGCTCCGTAGGGCTGGTTTCCCTTGTGTTCCCCGAAGGATAGAGGCAGTGGCTTTTCCTCTGGGCTAGGTATGGACCATACGGAAACTTGTGTTCCAATACCATTCCCCCGTGAGGGTGAGGTTTCACCTTAAACACTCCTGAGGCAGAGAAACAACCCACACCACCGAAAGCCCCGAGCTCTCTCCTGCACGAATGTTACATCAAAAATCTTCACTGAAGCCCCTAATTGAATTTTATAATCCCCAATAATTACAGCTCCGTATGTTTGCAGTGGAAATTTCTTACGTTCGCGAGCAGGCTATTCAGGACCTCAAATCAGGCAGAAATGCGGTTAGGTAAATAATTTTTCTTTTCTCTATTTCAGACTTAAGCTTCAGTGGTGGACCCAAGCTGCGGTCTGCGTGGTCAGTTATTTCTTGACCTGAGTGAATTGAATAGGTCCATGTTGGTGGGGACGGGGTTCATCCCGCGGTGATTAGCGCTATTCAGCCGCCGTGAGAGGAGCAACTGAGGCGGCTAATCGCGCGCCTTGTCCCGCTGCAAGTCCCGCGGGAGATTTCCCATCTTGTCCCCACCAGCCTCGGACAATGCATTCCCGTTATCAAGAAATGCCTCTCCGACACGTTACTTCTTGCGCATAAAGCCCCATCTTTTCAATGAAATTTGGGCTTGATCGTTACAAAACCTGCGGAATGGTCTGTCGTCTGAATCCTTCACTTTTTGGGGAATGCTCGCATTTTGGCATTTGGTGAAGAAAGAAAGTGAATTCGTGCTTGGCATCGCAAAGTGAAGCAGGAGTCTCCCAATTAGACTTCCCTGCAACGAAATTCAGCATTTCACGGGCAAGTTCTCAGCTCAACTAATTTTAATGGACATATTTTATGAGTGAAAGGTGCAACTTGCAAGGAAGAGTGAGCTTCACTGCGCGGAGGGCTGGGAGGCTGGTTCTGATGGGCCGGTGGACATAAATGTATTATGCAGTATCTGCGAAATGTCGTCTTAATTTCAAAGCGTAGCGCCTCCCCACTCGCGAAGCCTCTGTCGCCGTCAGCCAATGACGAGGGAGAATCACTCGCGGCCACTTGTGCGCTGGTGGTTGCATTGCTGCGGCTACTCTTAATACGTGGACACACATCACCTCCCAGACAAGATTGCACGCATGATACGTCGCGACAACTAACGACCGACCGTCGGACCCATTTGCTGTGTTGCTGCATTGCAATCGTGGTCTGAAGCAATCTACCCCGTTGCATGCATGTGAGTCGCTCCGAGAGGCAGCGAACCACACAGCTCCGTCACACCCGGTAGCTGCGTTGCCTGCACCGACCTACAGGATCCACTGCAGGGACCAAGGGACAGAGACAGCAACACAAAGAGGGAAAAGGGGTTTGGAGCACAAGGACCCTTGAGCTCTCGTGTCAGTGAATTAAAGCGGGCGTTTTGCACAACACAACACCAGGAGCCGGCAGACAGAAAAAAGAACTGCGACGCCGCTGAAGGAGCTTCTGGTTATTGCGCGGTTCAGATCTCAGAGCGGCACCAGGGGCCTCACTGCCCCGGAAGAGTACCTGGCACTTGTGGTGACTTTCCGCGCACTCTTGCACAGATAGACGAACGGGCTGCCGATCCACTTAGTCCATCAGCTTCTGGTGCATTAAGTCAAGTGATCTGAATCGTAGGAGAAAAGACGAACAGAGAGAGCTCACTTCACTGCTGGCTTTGCTGGGAGGAAAGTTTAAAGTAGCATACGAGTGAGTGAGTACAGGCTACTGGTATAAAACAGTGATCATAACTGTTTTCCCCGTGGGGAACGACACTCCACCACAATACAGCGATCCCGGCATCACAAGCAGAGAAACCCCTGTGGGGAACTCCAGTCATCAGCGCTGAAGCCAAGCAGCAGCCCCCTGCTGTATCACAATACCTTACAGGGGCAAAAACATCACCCCGCCCGAGCAACTAACTCCTCTCATACCACGCAACTCTACACCGGCTAAGAGGCATTTGGAAGAGATCTACTAGATCAGCCATGTCGTTTATCGCCCTCGAGTCCAACACCGCATGGCAGGTGAGTCGAGTTTTTGCTTTAATCTTTATCGCTCTGAAATTGTTTGGAGCAGTGGATTTCGAACTTCCGATTCACCGGGATCCGTCGCCTTAGAGCGCGGGATGGCAGCGCGCTCAGGGGAATCGAATCGGCGAGCAGCGTCCCCCGTGGGGCCGTGCTGCGGTTTGCGGGGAGATGCGACTCAGGCTCCCGGGGACGCGGCACCGCACGGAGGCGGAACCGCCGCCGTCAATTCACACTCCGCTGCCGAGAGAAGATGAATCCAACACCCCGCGGAGCGCAAACACTCCAGCGCATTGACGAGAAATTCACCTTGGGTCATTGTGCTCAAAAGTTACCCAAACGCTCTGAGGAGAAAACATTTTCTACATAGTCAGCGGCTGCTGTTCGCAGAATAAAATGCCAAACTTGAAATGAGGCATGATCATTTCTATGAAGTGGAAAAAGAAAGCCACAAAGAATTGGGGCTGCACTAGAATGGACTGGGATAGTTTGGATGCGTCACAAAAAGCATCTGCGCTCTTCACTTGAAGAAGGAAAATCAAAATCAAACTGGCAATTTGCAGAGTGGATGCGCTCAATGCTGGGAGTGAAACACAATGCTCGACAAGCGATTAAGATCTGGTGATGCTCTGATGTTTTATTTATCACCCTGACTCTTTGGATGGAGCCAGAAAGAAATGTCAAAAGGAAGACGAAGATATTTTTTTCAGTTGGAGCAAATTTTCGACAAACACACAGAGAAGCCGAAACCCTTTTTTTTAGACAGTTTACCACATTCTTGAATTTTTCCGCGGAACTTCACGGCTCATGGGATGGCTCAAATATTGTCTGTAAGTGTCCAAAAATATTTTCAACCAATAATCTGTTTGCACAGAGCTCATACTTTTTTGGCCTGTCAAGTAATGTAGCCATTGACATCTACATCTCAGTTGGTGTCGCATTATACTTCTCAGTGACAAGACTATTTTGCTTTTTAATTGTGGCGGGAGGCAGTGCGTTTGGCGCAGACGAACACTTTCACAGCGCTGAGGGGATCTTTACCCGACTGAAAAGATACTTGTGCGCAGCCCGACATGTTGGTGGCTAAAGATGCATTAGTTCTAGCTGACTTACCGGCTGGAAAATGTTTTCATCTTGGTAAGATGGGACATTAATTTACTGTTTTCTTTCAATTTCTTACAAATTGGAAGTCTTACGGTTGAGTGTGAGTGTTAGCCTCAGATTGCGAAAGGTTGTCTGGAGGTTCGGGCTCCCCCATCAAGCTTTGAACGCTTCAAGTAGCGATATACTCAGCCTCACTCAGAAAAGTTTTCTTTCACTGTTCTGAGGTTTTAGGTTCTGCTGTGAAGGGCTTCCGTTTTTTAAACCAGGATTCATTTTTCAAAAAAGCTCCAGACAGGAAACTAATGGCTCTAAAATAGCTGACAATGAACTGATAATGTCATAAACAACGCACAACAGACAGTGTCCCAAATGTTGCGCACATGTGAAGCCCTCCGCAGTCCTTTTGAGGCCTTTTTGAAAAAGGCCAAACCAGGGACACAGAGAGGAAAGGGAGAAAAAGAGGGAGAGACTCGCCTCGAGCCATATTTACGCGTCGGTCATTATTTGTGTTTTTCAAAGGTTTCACGACTGAAAACCGCCGACAAAAGAAAAGACAACTTTAGATTTTGAAACAACCAGGGCTCTCAAAGTGTCCTTCTAACAAATATCAATTTCGCTGCTTTGCCTCCAAATGGCGAGGTACTCGACAGCATAATCAATGTCCGCTAAATGCCAAATGAAGCGCGCTCGTTGAAAAACAAGTGCTTTCACTAATTTGGCACAAACTTCCTCTGTGAGGGACAGAGGAGGTCCTGGGCAATCTGAACGTTCCAAATGGAGAATGTACCTGACTCAGTGAGGACTCTCCGAGGGACGGATCAGATTGTGCTTCACAGCAGCGAGCGTGGGTCTTTTGGATTCGAATTTCGTCAGTCCTTTGGATTCAAATGTGTGGCTTTTCCACATGTGCAGAAACTTCCACCACTGCATATTTCAGTTCCTGTTTCAGTAAAAAATTAAAACGGTTTTTGCGTATTTCGCGAGCCCAATAGCATATCTATTAATATTTATACGGCGTGTGACTCGAGTTTTCGCAGCGGATTGGTTACACGGCAGGCAATTTTCTGCCATGGCAGCTGTCAGGTCATTGTGCGCAGGAGCGCGGTCGACAGTTTATTGCTTTTCTCTTTTTTGTTCAGTGTGGAATATGCATATAATTTTTGCAGTGAAAAAGGTCCGTGCACTGTGCGCAAGTTGATGGCTTTGCATGCTGTAGTTTGCCTGCAGTCAGCAGTTTGCACGGACACATCTCACCTGATCATGACCAAACAAGGCGCTTGTGGCCCGTGGAACGCGGCCCAGGTACAGGGCGAGTACTGAAGCTGCAAAGCTTGATACGAAATTCCTCGATACAGACGTGTGTTTCTGGATAAATACAATAAAGTTGCAAGTTCTGTGAACTTTAGGTTGGTTTATTATTGAGCTCGAGGCTTGTGGGTTCCAATTGGCTTGTATCTCATTTGATGAGATACCCTTGTTCGCATTTGATACAACTATACAGGCTTGAGCGCGGGGATGCGTCGCTCGGGGCAGAGGTAACATTATTTCCCCCACAAACACGGGGTTTCACCCCTCCAGGTATCAAGCCGCGACATGCAAGCAAAACCAACGAGCCAAGAGACTTTTTACCAAATTTCTGACGAGCGTCTTCCTACATACACATTCAAATATAGAAGTAGAAGGTTCTTTGTGCGCGTATGTGTGCGTGCGTGTGTGTGCGCGCAAAAATGAAAAAAAAAACTTGCTACGGCAACAAACCTAGATCCGGATTTCTTTACAATTCTCGCAAGAGCTACATCTCCAAAAAAATTCATTTCCATGCCTGCCATCAGAAAACAAAAATTCCAAGAAACCTGAATTCACATGATCTCCATGGCAGAAATGTGAAGCACTAATTTCCGCACAGAAAGCGTTTCTTGTTGTCACTGCTGATCACTTGAGAGGGAAACACCGCGGCTCTCTACCAGCCTCTAATTTTCTAATTACACTGATTACTGTTTTATCCGATTATCTCTCGATCGAGACACGGCTGACGGCTGCGCGGGATTTGCTACTGCTCGGAGCTCAAAAACTCACGCAATTGTTTTTATTTCTGGGTTTACGTTTTTCTTCTTCATCCAACACAAAATAACAAACGTGAAAAGGGGGAAAAAATTGACACCTTCTTTCGAGAATTTTTTGTTGCAAGCAGTGAGCGACTTCTGTCGATTCCCATTCTCAATTTTGCCAAAAAAAGAAAACATTACGTGAACTTCATTCAGAAAGTGTTGAGACTCCACGCGTGCGTGGTCAGGTGAACCAGAAATAATTGCAGGCAATGCGAGGCGGATCGATGGAGGCTGGATCCCCCGTGAATCAGAAGAAGGACGCAGGAGGTACGACGGCATATTGCCGGTGACAATAACTGGTGATTGGGACCAAATGAGTCGCCTCGCTTTGAAGCTTTATCGCTGCTTGCTACAGCACGAAGGATGTGATTAGGATATCACAGGGAGTCACCGCCGCATAGTGGACATGTCAGAACAATGTTACTACAGGCTCGTAACATGACAAGGTTGTCCCCTCCGCTTTACTGTGTCACTAATCATGAGCGAGAGCTGCTCTGGGACTGGCCTTTTGTTTGTCTGGTCCAGTGGACGAAATCCCAGGCACTTAGCCAAAGAATATTGGGATGGAAATCATGGTGGAGACTTTGCGGCAGTCACCTTGTCTCCAACACTGCAACATGAAATATTCATCTTCACACTGTTTGGGCTGAAAAAGGCAATTTTGTTGGAAAACATTGGAAGATCATATTGCGTTTCCCACCGATCTGTTTCGGATAAATTGTGCTGCAGCCGACTTGGCGGCAGAAGGCGAGGCGCACAGATTGCTCACTCACTTCGGGAACCGCAGGTCCCTAATTGGATTGTTTTCTGATTTAGAAGAGATCACACAGACCCGCACACGCTGCGTGAAGAGTCCCGATCCGGGAAGGAAGAGTGTCGCAAAGCGCAATCCCCGCGAAAGCATAAGCTGCGGCAATTCCGGCAGTTTGAAATTTGATCCTCTGTGATGAACATTTGGGCATCATTTCAAGCTTCTCTTGCGCGTGCTCCAGACTGGGACTGAGATGTTCACTTTTCGATGGAGGGGTCACGAAGAATTTGACTAGCATGCAGATCTTTTCATTCAAGGCTGAGAAGCCCCACTGCGTCGAGGTCGGAACCCCGCTGTCAGTCCTCGTATCTGGAGACATCGGCATCAAATAGGCTCCGTGATTGCAAATATGCGTGCGTGCGGTGCGTGCGTGCGCGCTGTAGCCAAGAAAAGCACCCCTTTAAAGCCAGTGCGCATATGCTCTCAACTAAAACAATGCCTTAGTTAAAGCTGGCGCACAATGAGAGATCACATTTAGTGTCAAGAAGGTCAGGATCAAATGTGCTTCAAGAGAAGGTGCTATTAGCGTGTTACCTGGCTGATTGGCACTGCTTTGTGTGGTACCGAACAGCTTTTCTGTCGGGGGGAACTTGTCTGGCTGAACACCACTTTCGCGCGATTTTCCTCGCGAAGTGAATCAATTGACCCGCAAGTCCCTGTTTTTTTCTGCCCTGCTGCAGATGCATTTGTTTCTTTGTTCTTTGGTGAAAACAATAACAAGTGAAAGCAGGAAAAGAATAAATCAGCCATGAAGCTGAAAGGGGCAGCCTTAATTCACTAACAAATCACAAACCAAAACATCTCGTGTCTGTCATTTTCACCATTGTGTGCAACGATGAAGTTTTCTCCATCTGGACAAAAGCACAGAGAAAAGGTCGCTGAAATTCAGGTACAGATTTTCCAAAGCAAACAACTATGTGACATGTTCTGTACGAGCGCACATGTAATTTTTTGAGCCCGACTTGCTGGTAGTTTCCCCCCGGCTGCGGCTGGCGGGGAGGTGGGTGGAACGTGCGTCGGGGGCGCAGCTGCGCCGAGGCAACCTGAACGTTTTAACGCGCCGCGGCGTCGCGTGACTCGCGTCGCTCGCGCCGCGGATAATGTATCATCCGTCTCGAGCTTTTTTTTCCTTCTCGGCACCTTGCATGTGCACGCTGTAAACAAATATGCAGACCTTGATTTGAGGCAGAGTGTAGTCCAAGTGTTATGGCTCAATCGTCTGTGTGTTTATGTGTGTTGCATGGAAATGATTGAAAGTTCTCGTGCACCTTACAAGTGTCTGTTGCTATTACAAGAAGCACAAGAAACCAGACTCATGAGTGCCCACTGTGGACGCCTTTTTGACATGCAGGATCCAAAAACCATCTCAGCGTTGCCATCACGCCGAGGAAAAACAAGAGTCCAGACAGACAAAATGAAAAGAAAACTTTCAAGCGACCAATTGCACTGACATGTTTGTTTCAAACAATTGACGAAACATTCGAAATTGTTCGTGCACAATGCGCCTCTCCTGGTTCTGGGCCCAGGTGAGGGACGGGGCGCTGATTGGCGCGCAAGGTCGCGTCGCGCCTGGATCTCTGCTGAGGCGACCTAGACACCGCGCCCCGCAGCTGATCCCTGCATTTAAGGCTCGCTGTCTCTCCACAGGTCTGTCTACATGCTAAGTTTAAATCACTGCATGATATTGCTGCATTGTGCTCTGAGCAGGTGGTGCAGCTGATCTGCCAAAATGTGTGTCAACTGCAAAACAAAGAAACAGATTTTTGGACGCTCTGACACTTGTATACGCTCGCACACAAGCGTCGCTGCATCACAAGAAGGGAAGAGAAAATGGAAGTGATAAACGTAACCAACTGGCTGGAGAGTTCAGATCCAAGATAATTTTTTGGCTTCACATGACACGGTTTGAGTACCAATTGAGATCTCAATTCAAAACAAAATCGACATTTTGTGAGGTCAACACGCCTCTCGAGGAAATTATTGGTTTTCCAAACATGCACAGAGTCACGGTTAGTCGCTGGTGAAGCCAAACCTGCAAACACGGGTTTCACGTTGTGTCACGCCATGAAAGCATTAAAACAGACTTGAAAGAAGTCCCTTGGTCGCGGGCATCGCAACGTGCCCTCAATTATTCCGCACATTTCTGCTAATAAGATTGTTTTCTGGATATTACGGTTCATTGGGGTGAGTGCGAGGGTGGGGATTTGGCAGTTTGTGTGCACTTTGCGTGAAGTGGATCCACAGGGCTACTGCAGATCACAACTCCCCGATGAAAGATGAAGGTTTTCCACATTCACCAACGTTCGGGTGCGCACGCGTCGCGCCATATGTTGCAATGCTGCAACCGCACAAGAGGCGAAATCGAATTAATTCGTCAGCTTCGATGCGAGGACCTCCCGAGACAAACGCTCGGGAATGGAAGGGGTGGAACTCACGAAGACCAAATCTAATTTGTTTCGGGACCCATAATTTGCAAAATGCTCCATCTTGTCTGCTGACTGCCGTGCATTTAGGTGCGTTTGGTCTTTGCTTCAGTTTGCTCAATGTCTCTCACAAGTGACTTTCCAATCACTTGTTCCGGGGCGGACTCCACGCAACGATGAAGCGTCAAACCTTCTCCTCTGCTTTGCTTTGAGCTGTCATGCCTCAATATGTCTGCTCCAGCTGCATGGAGGCGCAATTCATAACATGTCGCTTGAGACCATGAGCAAGACCATGTAAAAGCAGAAGCACCAGAGGCGATATTAATCGGAGATTCCACAGGATTCAGTTCCACTCTCCGCCGCCCTGCAGGATAGAAACTGGCATATTATTTCCGCATTAATGTCTCAAATTCACACATTGTTATTCTGCATTAATTTATTCCTGTAAAATTAGGATGTAATATTTCACAAACGTGTCAAGTGGAGTCAGGGCATTTGTAGTGCTGAGCACTTTGCTGGAAATAAATGTCAGGCTGAAAAAGGGATTTTGAAACCAAGAGCAAAGAGAACGTGCCGAGAAAGACAAAGTTTTTGTTTTTTTCAAACTGACTACCAACACCCTACCACCACTCTGCAGCAATTTCTCAAACTGACATTCATCAAGGACTCATTTCTGGTCATTTTTCACACAGGTGTTGTGTGCTCTGTTTGAATTGTTTTTGATAGTTGTTAATGTTTCTGCGGGAGGCGAAGGTCCACGGTTCTGGCTTTGTTGAAGTTGTGCAAATGTGTCCCACAGTCTAATGTATTCTTACACAACTCACACGGAGTACCGCAATATGGCCTCTGGCTCCTGAACAGATAGTTAGAGAGTGGCAAGCGCAGCCACCTTGTTTGCAAGCCTTGTCATCAAGGTCTAAATACAGGACCAAAGATCTAGCGCTCCATTAATCTCGAGTCTTGTCTTATTGTCAGCAGCGTCATTAGAATATTCTCTCGTTAGTCACAAACGGAGATAAGGATTCCAGCAGAGTGTCTTTCTCGTCTTACATAAGATGACAGCTGAGTTATATTCCAACTTGAAAATATTAGCAAGGGTTCTGTAATCTGGGCCCTCGGGGCTGAAACCTCCTTTCCCTTCCGACGTCGCTTTTTTACACAGAGCTTCAACGAATACCTGAAATGTAGATTTTCAAACTTGAAATAAATTTCTGACAAGCTTGTAAATTCCTGTGTACACAAAGCTCTTTAGCGAACAATAGCCCAAGAGGCGCAATAAAAGTTAATGGTGAAGTGAATGGCCGTGTCATTTAACCACGGAGCTTCATCTTGTTTTTTGCTTCCCTTTGTCCGTCCTATTCACTCGCATTACAAGGATGTTGCTCTGATTTCTTATCTCACTCCACGTGCAGTTTGATTTGATCTCCCTGCCTCACATCGACGAGGATCCAGGTGGGGTTAAGCCTCCCGGACACTCCAGAACATGTATCTTCTGCACAACTGTCAGAATCGCTTGCGCTTTCTAGATCAAGTCTAGGAGCGCTCAAAAATCGCAGAATCTTCTGTTCCAACTTTGTTTCCTGATCGCAAAACACTCTGGATCCCCCTTCTGTGTCTTGGGAGAATTTCGGAGTATTTGTCTCTCTTTGATAGTGGATAGTCGATGGTGGAATAGAGCCAGGCCACCCAGTTGCTCTTTAACTGTTTGATTTATGCCTTTCTGATGGCATGCTCTGCCGCTCTATTGCCGAGGATTGTCGCTCTACTTGTAGTAGACCTCCTCCCAAATTGACATTTCTTTGCTTTGGAATGCCATAAAACTGCGACAGCATCATTTGGAGAGAGTGCTGCGGTTTTTAACAGAAGCAAGTCCAGTGCTTTTCTCTTTCACCTTTTTCAACACGACTGTGTTGTTGTCACCCGAACATGGCTGAGGACTGTTTATGCCCACACAATGAACATGAATGACGTTTTAATGTTATTTTTCGTACCAATAGCAGGAACTTGATTTATGACTTGTCCATTTTGAACAGCACCTTCATTATCTCGTCTCAATTTGATATTCACGGTGGTTTAGGAAATTCATGTGAAGCGGCTTTCAATGAAGAATTAAATGTCTACGAAGAACACGCCAATTTACACGTGCCTGTGAAAGAGTTCAAATCTGTGTACAAGTTGCAGGAGCAAGAAAAAAAGAAAGTAAAATCTGTGTCTGCGAGTTTGGAGTGAAAGATGCGGGTTGTGTGGGAGTCGAGGCGTCGATGGTACCGTAGATGTGTCTGAAACGGTGACGGCTCCGCACATTGAGCGCACCTTGAAAACGGGCCATTCAATGCCTGGCGTCATGACGTTTCTGAAAGGGTTTGATTTGGTTGAATTCAGGCTTGTCAGTGTTTATCGTGTCAAGTTTGATCGTCGAAAACATTTTGTCAGACTGTTTTAACCCTCGCAGATTTATCAGCAAAACGGACACTTCGTCTGTTACGAAAGGGCGTCCACTTTGTAAAAGATTCCTGTTGCGGACAGGCATTTTTCTTCGGACACAGAAGCAAGCATACTTGTTCCAATGCGCGCGGACTTTCCTTCTGCGTGCACGTCTCTCTTTGCGTGCACACAACCGAGAGAGACAACCTGCCCACAAAGGACACGCAGAAAGTTTCCCTTTCCACAGACTGCTACAATGTCTTGATGTCGCTTTGACATGTCCAGACATTTATGGTTGAAACCGAGTTTGAATAGTAACTAGAACAATGCCTGGGGCGACAACACAATCATCCATCCAACCTCTATTATCACTCACTGAGGCCCTACATGCATGATTATTACCTGGAAAATTCTCTCCAGTGAATGTGTAGCACAAAACATGATGTGTACGTTTGTGGTCAAGCTGTCTGTTGTTGCAAAGCAAAAAAAGTGGAGGTTACCAACATTGCTTTGCACCGAAACAACAACACCAAGATCTTTCACCAAGATCTTTCACACGTGCTTGCTGTGTCTGTTGGAAAATCAGAAGTTTTGACACATGAAAATTTGATGTCAATTAAGTTTAACCGTCAGGAACTGAGACTTGATTGCGTGGTTTCTGTGGGAGGAACATCCGAAAAAAACGCTGTGTTTTTTGTGCAGACCATCACTTATTATTTCAACATATGATGATGGTTTTCTTCACAGAGCTCCTCAACTGTCATATTTATTCTTAAGTAGAGACATAATATCAGAGTCCGTAGCATTTGGTACCACACGGGTGGTGACAAAAGTTAGGGAAATGCCTTGGCAAATTGTTCATAACAAGCAGAAATTGAGGTTCACTCCAAAAGGGTGGTTTGGCGTGATGAGGGTGTTTTGGAGAGGTGAATTACAGGGTTTCGAGTGACTGAGGGAGGGGGGAATCTGGCCACTGGGGTCACACTGGCTTCAGTCCGCAGTCGTTTGACCCGTGTCCGCCCGTCTGTTGAAAACGCACTGCGTGGTGAAGTGCACTGCAGAGACAGACTTTTCAGTTGTCTGTGCGAGTGAACCCAAACTGGAATACCCTCCACAATTTTTAACAAGCCCCTGAACGCGTTTCGTTTGCAACAAACATGAAACAAAACCAGTGTTAACAAGTGTCAAAGTTGCCTTGTGTTTTATTCAGCCCTTTTCACCAGAAACCAAGAACGACGCTGTGACCTCTTTTTTGCTTGTGACTGTATCGCAGAGGCAGCACGCAATGGCAAAAATATCCAAAGGAGGCGAAAGAGAAAATGAAGTGACATTTCTACCACAGCTCACAAAGCTACACCCAAAGAGAAATATTTCTGCAAACTTGGGCAGCAACACTGAAGTGAAGGGTTTCTTTGTGCAGACATTCGACTTCACCTTGACTTCACATGGTTGCTGAAACCTCGAGGGCACACACGACTTTTCTCGCACAGAATATTCTATTTTAAAAATTCTTCAGTGAAACATGACAAAACCGTAATTGTGTCTGTAACGGTGTAATTTAATTGTCAAGATTTTATGTGCGATTTATTAATTTCATTCATCAGGAAGTCTGCGTTTGAAAAAGTTACATCTTGACCCAAATTCTTCAGTCACTGAGAGATTGCAAAGAATGGTGAATGTAGACCTTTGTAAGCAGACATGAAACTACCTAGCAGGTGTTGTAATTTACATTTCCACATATCCAAATGTGGAAATTTAGCAGAAAATTAGTAATGTCATCAGTGTACTGCTGAATGCCTCCATATCGCCTGCAGTTATGAATTTATTCACTTAGATTCCCAGCGTCTACTCACATGTGAAATTGGCGTTCAAGCAATTGCGTCCTTTATACAAAAGGGGGCAAACACTGCCTAGCTCCGAGCAAAATGATCTCCCGATGGATGAGAATCTTATAACCAGCTAGATTATTGTCCAAATAGATCTTACAACAACGTTTTACATCCCACAGTTGAGTCATTCAGATTGGGATTGCTCACAGAAACTTTATGCCTGTGCGTCTACAGAACTTTTGAACGCAAAAAAGAGGCAGGGAGTGTTAAAGTCACAAAAGTAATGCAGAAAAAACAGAAGGGCGAAAATGTGTTTGCACTTGGTCTGGATGCTCGAACATTGAAGAGAATGTATCAATCTCAATGCAAACGAGCTTCTGTGTCATGGATAACCGCCAAGCGACAGGTCACACTGGCTGACTACAGCTGGAAGCTGCTCTCTGTATTAATTTCACGTGCTTAAATACTGATGATCGATTACCTCACATGCAATGTTCATGTATATTGCAGAGGATCATATGCTGCTGACATGATGAGTTCGACGCTTTGCGATCGGATTGTTGTCTGAAGAAAGTGAACATGTCTCGCTCGCGAGGAAGTTCCTGTGAAGACAGTTTGGTCTTCAACAATGCAGTGCGGAGCATCCTTCACGGTTTAATTTCACCGGGCTTGTTGCCATTGTCCGTGTGCAGAGGAAGTGCTGTTTGCATATCTGTTCTTTAACTCAGTCGGACAATACAACCCAATCGACGGGAGGTTTTCCTCTCCCTTCAAGCCTGTTCGTCTGTGTGGCGCGGGGAAAGGAACTCCGAGAGGTCTCAATGTTTCGGTTTGTGTTCTCAATCACAAGGATTCGTTGTACTCGAGCACACGTGTGTGCTTACAGTCAGATAACACGCAAAAGTCTTGGCTGCAACATGTGTTGGTTGCACGAACCGCTTCTTCTACTTCCAAAAACACTCAATTTGTACCGGTTCTATTTTGAAGGAAAATAGTTTTCGAGTCATGTGTAGAATTACAGAACTTGCGAACTTGTTCGACTCTCATGGTTTGCCAGGACCTCCCCGGTTTGGTGCCTCCGCTCATTTCTCATGGAGCTCCCTCCCGTCGCCACCAAGACGGACCTCGTCAGCCATCAGTCGAGGCAGAACACAGAAGCGCCCACACCTGTAATGACGCAGAGCAAGCTCCTCGCCCCAGATGAAAACATAAATCTTCCGAGACACAGGATGTAATATGTGATCCCGACTTTGTCCAGAAGTCGTCAGTAACCTTTGCCAAATAGACTGACAGAGATTGTGAGATTCTGTCTCAGTGTGTCATCGTCGAGCAAAGAACATCAAGGACTGACTTGCATTGTTGGTGTCGCGTCGTCGCTCATTCGGATGAAATCAGTCCGTTCTTTTCACACGTGTTTGTTTCACTCACAGTTTGAAGAGAGCAAAAGGAACCGTTCATTATCTTTCAGAAACTGCAAAAGCAGAAACCACCTGATTGGTTCAGGTCTGTTCTCAATCTGTGCTCAGCCTCATCCACGCAGCAGATGCTCGAGTCCAGGGTGCTGCGGTGCTGGAGTGACCGGGGTGACGGGTTTCGCGTTGCTGTTCTGGCCCCGTCCGTCTGGGACGCACCCTGCGCGCGATCCCGCTCCAATTACCGCACCTCTGTCATCCAGGGCTCTTGTGGCGGAGTTGAGGGAAAATGCAAAGACGACGTCGATGTTGCAACAGATGGAGCAGGGTAGCAAAGATTGCATCAGGTGATTTTAAGAATCATAGGATCGTGCCATTTATCAATGTTGAAAACCCGAAAAAGAGTGTCAAAACTGTCTCCAAGGTTTGAGTGGTTGGTGCAGGACATGCAAATTTCGCTTGTGATGCGAAAGACACTAAACATTTGGTCATGTCGGAAACAGGAGTTGGAAACTTCCCCGAATCCATTTTAGCTTTTTTCATCCAGCTTCTCTGCTTGCAAATCGATCCCCGGGGTGACATCTCATCTTCGATGATATTTTATTTTGCAGTGGCCCTGTATCTTTGGCCCAAAACAACAAATGCAGTCCTTTTTCTGCCACTTTTGAAAAGTCATCGTGGGAACATTTCCAAACAACCTTCAGAATAGAATGAATGATTCTGTGAAACAAGAGTATGGTGCAAGGAGCTTGGCGTTTCCTGCTTTTTTGGGATCGGGGATTCGACCCACTTTACATGCAGAAAAATAAGTTCGGCCTGTGCTTGATGACAGCAGGAACTTATTGAATTTTCCTAATTCTTGATTCGCTTTGCACCGAGGTGATTTTTTTGCTCACTTAAACTTCAGAGGGAAGAGAAAGGCAGCTTTGCCACAGCTCTCCTCTTTAGGAGATTGTGTGCGGCAAATGAGATCAGATTAAGTCCATTTCCCATCGGAGGATTGCGTACTACAATAAAGGCTCTGGGAGCCGCTGTGCAGGGAGAAGAGAAGGAAACTTGGGGCTCAATAAACAGAGCGGCTGTACATGTCAATACGTACCCAGCAATTTCCTTTTCAGATTCAATCACCAGACCAGATCGGATTTTGTTCTGCTTTTTGGTGAAATTTGTCCGTTGAAAGAAACTTCTTGTTTTTGGGTGTCTGTCACAAAAAAATCTTTCATCAAAGCAGCGTGCTTGGCTGTTGTGCTGTCCGGCTTTCCCCACACCGCCCCGACTGTGTCCACCTCGAACTGGATCCCTCGCGTCATCAAGAAAAAGCTGCAGTCTAATTGCACACAACATGGAGCTTCTTCCAAACGAGGCAATTTCTCTGAAATAAAAGCGCAATTTCCTGGTCGGGTCCGGGATCGCGGGGACCTCATCTTCTCGGCCCGTGCCCTTGCATTGGCAGCATTTCCTTCCCGACCGACGACAAATCACTAGGGACTCCAGATAAAAAGCTGATTTTTATCCCGACACCCTAATCCAGTGTAAATTTACCTTGCATGACTCCTTGTTGGGCGACTTGCAAAAATGTTGTTCACAAAAGGCGGCACACCAGTTATGTGGAGGAATTTGGTTGTGAGAAAAAGGCACAAAATCCATTTTTGGTCCAAACAAAACGAAACAAAGAATCAACACTCCTTGTATTCGTTTTCGTCCTGGAGCAACCCGATCTGGTTCTTTCGCTCCTCGTTTTTGTGCAAGAAATCCAAACAAAGTTTGGAACCTTAATGTGTTCAGACTTATGCTTGGTGCACAAAATCCGGCTGAATCAAGCGCGATTGGCATCTTTGTTCAAGGCAGGAGGACAGCAGTGAGTCGTGGACGCGGCAGATGAGGGACGGGTTTGATTGTTGGTGGTTCAGGCTTGATTCTATGTGAAGGGTCCGTGCAACCTGAGATTTTGTTTTGCCGGTTAACCTGCCAATTATCGCGTCAAATTCACTTCAGAATGTGCCGACCAAAAACAACTTAGCTCAGATTGCATCCGACGAGCATTGATGCACTGAATTTTTTGTCCTCCATCGTTCATTGGTTCAGAGGAAACCCCCTCATCATGATGCGACGAGCAAAAGCAAGATTTCCGGTGGATAAGAGGTTTTCCCGAAGTTTTCCCCCCTCTGTCCCTCTGTTCTGAATTTGAAATACGCGAACAAGGCGTAAACCATTTCATGTGATTTCATCACTGTCAAAGGCCTTTCGTCTACAGATCCATTTGTTTGACATTGCAACTGTCTAGGCCAAGGTCCCACACGTATCACATGAGCGGTATCCTGTTTTTCAAAGTGTAGTGATTTGGCCATTACATGTGCTCAATCATCTTTTTATTTTGCGCTGCGTCCAATTCCAACCATAAAATACCCTGTGTTGCTTTCAACCGACAAACCTGAACAAGGATTTCAGATGACACCAAATGACCTTTTCCTCCCGTGTCTGTCACCCCAGACCTAGCATACCCAAACCCTAATTTTGTACACTCACCAAAACCAATATTTTATCTTTTATTCCTTTGCACTTTTATACTCACCCACTGGGGCATCTTAAAAGAATGCTAATTTGGACGAGTGTGTGGAAACGTTGCAAATGATAGTATTGGGTGTATGATGGATTGCTCTGGAGATCTTATCGATTCAACAGCCATTTATGCTACAACTCCTCGTTTTATCGATTCTCCCACCAACAAGTTATTTTCCAATTCACCTGTGCGGCAGATTTGGTCGTGTTTACATGATACCTGAAAGTTTGAACGATGTTTCCGTGTCAACCAGACCATTCGTGTTCTCACAGCAAACAAATTGTGCACAATTTCACCCAACCAGAACAGACAAAAACGTCACCCAAAAGTGAAAGATCAGTCAGACACATTTCTACCTGCGGGGAATACTTCAGGAGATATTTAATCAATTAATTAGGGTATCAAAGGTAGCATTTCGGGCTTCACCGAAAGCCTCGGGGGTTGAAACAACAGTGTACGCACACCGCCACGCACTCGAGACTTGGTAACGGCACCCCACGGTTCAGCACGTGGCCGCTGCAGCAGGAAAATGCAGTAAATTTGACGCATAATCCGCAAATGACTTGGATGATTGAAGAACAAGACTGGATTCCATCTGGTGAGGCTCTTAACCGACAATTGTCATCCAGACCCATCAAACAGGACTATTTGCGCACAGTAGAGGACAGTTCACGACAGGCATTTGTCCCGTTTGTAGTGAGTGTGAGGCATCCACAGGCTGAAAGTCTTCCAGGACCAAAAACACCCGCAATGTGTTTGGAGAAGAGAAAAGAGAGAAGCACGTTGTGGACTTGAGGAGCCCCACAACAACATGCGAGTCCGTCGAAGCATTCCGGATAATGAAGTTGTTGTTTGGTGATGGGGTCGTGAAACAATTCTCCGCGCTGCATTGTCCAAATTGCTTGGTGCTAAATGCAACACAAAGACATCCATTACCACGCCTTTTCACCAAATTACGATGAATGTTATTGCAGCGCATTTTGCGGTAATTCATGCTGGCTGTCCGACTGCTTCATCCATGGTGTGAATTTGGCAATGCAGCTCTGTGAAACCAGAGTGGTTTGATTTTTTGCAGCGTGTTTTGACCAACCCAATTCACAAGTATCAGACAAGCTAAACTTAGTCTGCTCTGTTAATTTGCGAAGATAATTTTAAGAGATTTGTCCCGTGGTAAAATGTTGAGAACACTCACTGAGAATGTGAAAGGCATGTAAATTATTTGACCACCTCCGACTGCTGAGTTTCCTTCCTCGGAGCGAAAAGTTCAAAGTGAGAACTCACACTTTGTGCGAAAGATATACAATGGGTGTACTCTCCTCGACTATTTGTCATCGGGTGGGTATCAAAGCTCTCTATTACGACAGTAGAATAGAAACGCAAACGACTCGATTCGCCCAGAAGTCGCGCCAGCGGGGACGTAGACGTCTTGGCTTACTCAAGTAGTCTTTGAAACGGCGCGAGTTGCGAGGTCTCTTTACGAATCCACACACGATTCTTTCCACAAATTAAAAGTCATCTCGAGTAATGGAAATGAAAAGAAACGTCTCTAATAATCGAAAAAGAAAGGGGACTTTTCACTTCAAACATGTTTTGTCCATTACCGGCGAGAGAAGGAATACAGAGGAGCTGTGAAAGGGAACAAAGTGCGTGGATTGACTCAATGCTTCCTTTTATTTCCGCACTTTAGCTGATTTGCAAATAATGTAAATCTGCGGCAACAGAGCTACTCACTCATCCACCAAGTCCTTATGTGTCATACGGACCGCAAAGAGCTCAGTCGGTTGTGCATTGTATCTGCTGTGAAATTCGATTCCCTCTTTTTTTCATGTGGTTGAACTGTTCTTTCCATGTTTCCTGACCAGAATATTCAGAGGGAGAATTTTCACGAAACAACAATTTGAAGAAGAAAGTCGTCAGTGAAGAAGACTCAGCATTATTTTGCCACACGTTGACTCAACGCCTGTGAATAAGGGGTGGCTCATGTGTGCAGAGGTTACTATTGCAGTGAACTGTAATCTGTCTTACTCAGCTCTCATCATTGATACTAATCATCAATTAAGTGTTAATTAAGTGCACATTCACACTGCGCTGGTCGAGGTGTCCACCAGGGACCCATTGCATCGACTCCTCTGTAACTGAACCAGTTGATGTTGATTTTGCGAATGGTTTTCCAAAGTGCAACAAATCGTTTGCTTTTCACAAAGCCAAGTTTACCTGCAACACGCGTCAGATTTCTTTTGCTTGGGCTGTTTGGTTGGAGCGACTCGGCGCGTTTGTCGCGCATCCTGACTCCGCGCGCCGCCCCCTCCCTCCCAGTTAATCCTCGAAGTGAAGCTGTTGTTCCGGAGTGATATCACGATTCCTTCTGACACATGTCTGTCTCACTTCTGCTGCGCGCTGGTCGAATTAGGCGCGATTCATATTGACAAAGCTTCTGTCCACTCACATTTGCTTCTCGAGCACGCACTCTGATCAGATTTGGGGAAGGAAAACAAAATACAATGTAAATGGTGAACCATCTTTGATAGCAAAAATATTTTCCCGAGAGTACAGACCACAATGTTTTGCCTGAAGTAAATTACTGAGTATCATTCTATTTGGAGTTGAGGTGCTGTACGAATGCCGACATCTATTGGGCAATTGCAAAAGCAGCGAGTGTGAATCGTTTCCACGTTTCGCCACTAGATGGAGCCTCGGGAACGAGAGGTCCACCCCTGCCCAGCCGGCCTTTTCGATTTTCTGTTTTCAAGTGTGCATTCATACTCACCTCATCAAATAGACAAAACCAAATTGAGAAGTACACCTCTCAAAGAGAAAAAACAAAGTGTTTTTTGAAAGAACTTGCGGTGCGATACTTCGATTTGAATGGACAAAGCAGGTCAGCGGCACTTTGTCTAATTGATTTTTCATCTGTTAAGATGTCAGCTCGACTGGGATTACAGATTATTGAAGAACACTTGAGATAATCATCGTAATCACATGAAGCGGATCGAGTTACATATCGAGCCCAGAGACCTGTCTCTGCGCAGTTTATTGTGACGTTGAGGTCTCAATTGTTCAAACCGCCTCGGCTTCAACTGCCATCCTTTGTCCTGGAAAATTTTTGGTTTCAATCAACTTGCAGAACCCAATTTTGATTTTACCCAGTGGGCACTTCATGCAGCTCCGAATCAGAGAGATATTTTTGTCACATTGTATGTTTTGCTTTTGACAACATACAGAAAATTTACAGAAGATCTGATCCCAATCCACGTTGGTTGGAGACGCCGCGCTTCTGTCGAAAGTCAACACAAATCAACTGGACAGTCGACTATGAGACCTTTTATTTGTGCTCTGTCGAAGTCAGTTGTATTGATATTGCAATTAAATTGGCATTAATATTTCATGGTGAAAGTGTGTTTATGCTCTAATGAGCGAAAGCTGAAAACACTCTCCAACACCAGTAAAGCACGCTATCTCCAAATCAGTGACTGTAGACATGTGCTGTGTCACACCGCATTTGTTTCAAATTTACACCGTCATCAGTTGAAAATTGGTTTGTTGGGTCGAAATTCACTTTCCCCTGTCAACAGGAGCTTTTTGGGCGGTTGATCCTTGCTGCCAAAAATGCACTGACTGTGTTCTCAGAGAAAACGCAGTACCTCGTCCAACTTGTTTCACCAACACCGTGGTTTATTTTTTTTCTGGGCTGCTGCACTCCTGTGCTGCAGATGTTGGCAGATGGATTCTACGAGTGTTAGAGGTTGGTACAGCGGTTCAATAGAACACCCAACCGGCACTCAGACTTGTCGGAAAAGGAACAATATACGCACAAGGTTATCATAGAGGTCAGCAAAAAGCAAATAAAAGCTCAAATGTGCCAACGGAGGAGATTACGTGAACTTGTTCTTGTCCACCATATCTGTTGTTTTGAGTTTTTGGCCATAAAGAAAATTGAAGATCACTTAGTGCGCAATCACCTTTGTGAACCTTGGTCGTGATCCCCTCTTGCGCGCTTCAACACTGAAATTGTATTTTTGTGCTCATCTGTGATTTTGCCCCCCGAAGGTCTTTCAAAACCAAGTAGGTCCAGATCTCTTGTGGTAAAAGTCAGTCCACTGAAGACAAATTCCACTGAAGTGCCAACAAGTTTTGTCGGTGGGTGGGTTGGTGGGGGATAAAGGGGAGATTCCCCGAAACACTTGTGGGATCATCTTGCGCTGGTCGATGCACGGGCCGAACTGGTGCTGTGAGGTCCGCTGTAATAGGTGTGTAATGATCCGGCAGGTGCTCCGGCGCGTGTGAGGTGCGATCCAGATTAGCCCGAAGGAACAGTTGTCATGCTGGATCGTGATTCCTCACCTCGGACACCTGCCAGACAGGACAGTGCACTGCCACATAGATCCATGTGAACAAAAGTGACCAGATCGAGTTCAATGCGGTTGTTCCACGTGTTCGTGCATAGTGGTAATTTTATTTGAACAGCCAAGTACTTTCTCCTCACAAACACTGCGTGACTTGATGGCAATTTGTTTTCCAACTCTTCTCAACGACAAGCGAGTACATGCAAAGTAATGTCTCCATTTGAAATTGTTATGAATTGCAAAATGACGTGAAGTCAGAGGAGAAAGAGGCCAGTATGATGCATAAACAATCATTGGAAAAGTTTCAAGTGGCGATGAATAAATAGAATGTGCGTACGATCATGCACTCGAGTAGGAGAGACTTGCGGATCCGGAGAAACGAAGGAGTCGGAAAACGCGTCCGATGATTGTGTCAAAAGACCAAATTGACTGCTACAAGGTTCTGCGTACTTTTTCTAAACGAAATGTCACCTGCAAAGACAATGCCAGACGATCCCCAGGGGCACAGCTTTCCGACGTGCTGCCACCTCCAGTTTATGGATTGTCACACCGCCCACTCGAAGTTTCTATTTCTTGAGCTGCTTGGAGATGCGAAATGTCACAAGCAAATTTGTGCAGTTTCATTGCAAACTTTTGGCGCATGCATTTTAAACAACACTGAAAAAGGGGGGCTTTTGCACATCACCAGCCAGAGAGAAATCTATCTGTTGTTCATGGCGAGATTGAAACCCCTTAATTTTCGTCGCTGTTGTGCAAACAAAGACACAATAATGCAATAAAGTTAAGGACACAAAGAATGAAAGAAAGAAGATTGGCGAAAACTCAACGCACTGATCAAAGCTGTGAGTCAAAACGAACCCAAAGATCTCGATGGCAGAGATGCTCTGTCGTGTGCAGGGAAAAGAAATCTAATTTGCCTAACAACGAACTAATCCGACCACAGAAGCTGCAATTAGCTAATCCTACTATTAATAAGAACGTAAACACAAAGAAACAAATTACTAAATGGATCTGGGGACAAATTGAAGGCAAGACGAAGCGAAGTTGTATTTTTGAGTTCTCGGGAATGGCGCACAAGAGATAATGATAGGGTTTTGGGTCAGATAGGAAGAAAAGAGCACTGAGCAGGGACCCTATCTTGTGTGTTATGAAATAAGATGAGAGCAAGCAGGTAGAGAGTCTGAGCATCCGGCGGCAAATTCACTTTCATCTCAGTCACCTGATACCTGAGCATCGGGTAGATCAAAGGGAACCTGGATGAGCCGCTGTGTACGAGCGCGAAACTGGATCCCGCGGCCGAGGTGGCGCGCTGTACAGGTGAGCAGGGTGCGGCGGCGGGGCTGCGGCCGGGCTCGGACCCAGGCGACGGGCGGGGAGCAGGGACGCTGCGAACATGTGAACTGTGGGGAACAACAAAGCCAGCAGAAAAACAGACTTTTCAATTTGTGGTCAAATATTGAAAATGACAGACAGGAAACAAGACGCAAAAAGATACTCGGTCAAATCGAGGGCTGAAGCTGAAGTGGAGTGTGACGAATCACCTATGTTACTTCTCTTCGCAGACGTGTGGATCCGCAACTCAATGTTCACCCGAAACACGGATGAATTTACACTGAAACATCCGTGGATTTGTGGATTAATATTTTGGTGTGCAGTGCTCCCACATCGCCCGAGGTATTGTTGTTGCTTTGGTCTGAATATCTTCCTCTCGTGTGAAGATGACAGAAGAGCAGACAAACAAGTACAGTCAGCAAAAATCTCACGTTTGAAAGTTGGAACAAATCAGACCGAGATTTTTTCATGTTTGCGGAGTTGTCACCGAAAACAAATCACAGTCAGAAAAAAAGAAAGAGAGATGCAAGGCAACACCAAAAGCCGAGCAATGAAAGTGATACAGACACACTGTGATTCAGGTGGATCGGTTGATGAAAGTAGAGGAATATAAATAGGACGAGGTGAGAGAAGCCGCCCGCGACACGACTCTCAGTCTTGACACACACCGGGGCGACAAGCGTCGAGGGGCTTTGTACGGCATGTCCTGGGGTCGCGGGGTCGGGGCCCGCAGCACCGGGGGACATGAGCCCCTTGTCCCGCGACTCCTGAGGGCCAGCCCCCAAGCGTCGTCCATCATACACTCCACACTCTATTTTTCTCTCACCTTCACCAAATAAAAACCTGTGTTTGTTCAGGGCGCAGATCCCACACAAAAGCGGACGGGTAATGATCCGTGCCGGGGTACACTGTAAATTAGGCGCAGCGTGAAGCCCGATCCGAGCCACTCCGACCAAGTTTGATTTGCAAAGCCAGGTCCAGTGGGAAGAAGACACCTTCCCGTTGCTAACTCAAATCTTCGCGTGCCGTGGCTCTCAACAAGTTCGCTTCCAAAAAACTTCTTGCAAAGCGCAGGTGAAAAAGGCAATTTTTGTCTGTTCTTGAAGTTTCCACATTGTCTGTCAGAACAAAAGACTGGGACTAAAAACGCGTTCGTGTGATGAATTCAACACAGTTCAGGTGAAGCTGGCTCGCATATGCGTTCAGTGAAAACACTCAAGAAACAACATTTCGCCTCCGAATTCGTTGACAGTGTCTGTCGCTGTAGGGTATGATTTGGAGCCGTGGTACCTAAGCGAGTGTGAGAGCCACGGGTGAGAGGCATGCCGTCCCGGCCCCGCAGGGTACAGCCCCCCTCGGCCGACCAACGCACCCCGCTTACCCAGACCCACATGGTAAAACCCTCCGGATACATCATTTAACAAATTAAGGGTCAACGCCATTGCACCCCTTGAAATTGAAACAATATTTTTCCCAATGCTCACCTCAGGGTAATTCCTAATTTTTAAATTTCTCGGCAGTTCCGTGTTTCTCCACCTCCTTTCAATAATGTTCTGCCCTGCGTCTGCCAACTTAGATCCTGAGATAGTTTTACTTTGCTGCTTCTGCCAATTGTACAACTCAATAAGCCCTGAGTGAGGTTAATCATTATAAATATCCCTCCAACCCACTAACATTTATTTTCTAGTTTAGAAAAACACACAAACACACAAACTAATGATCAGCCCCGAGGGAAGAAACAAGAAAGATCATCTTTGTTCGTTCACCTTCACTTTTTGCCGGAAACACGCACTTTGGTTGCGCCACACTTCACCATGGGCATCAGTACAAATACAAAACAACACAGCAAAAACATCAAATTAAATTGGATCCGTATATGTACTTTTCCAGCAACTTCGTGCATTGAAGTCCTCACCACTGCCGTTTGGTGTATGTGTTGTACACAATCAAATTTCCCAATGATTGCTCACTCCAAAAACACAGAGAATTGACAAATTCATCGTCTTTCTTTGGAAATCAACAGTGATTGCGCCAGTATTTGTTTTCCACCACTTACAGCTTGAGAACCCTGAAGTGAAGGGACATTCCCTCTCTGTTTCCCTGGTTCAGCCACTGCGTGCAAAGAGAGCAATTGGAGTTCCTCTTGCAGGTTTGGTGGCTTCTCAAAACCAGAGGTGATTTTGGGAACATCGTTTTGCCTTGGACATGTCTAAAACACGAAGACATTTGAAAAAGTGGTGAGAGAAGCGGAAGCTGCGACGGAACTGACACTTGGTCCGAGGTTTCATTCACCTGTGTTGGGTGCAACAAAATCCGACACCACTCTTTGAAAGGAAAGGGGTTCATCGGAAATGTATAGATGTCCACTCGGGCTGGATTTAACAAAGCCTTTATTTGCGTTGGTAATGAGAGCTTGGCTGTAAAGTCAGCCATGTGCAAGCAATCACTCAATCAAATAGTGCAAATCATAACGCATGGACTCACACAAACTTCCTACAAAGACAATGTGCCTTCAATACCTTTTGAAGCATGGGACGAGTGACTAACCTCAAATTAGCCCTTAATAAAATAAACATGGTTGAGTCTCGAACATGCTCTTTAGCTTGAGGAGTATGCAAATGTGCAGTGTCCGAATGCATTGCCGTCTATTCGAGGTTTGGCAACAAATGTCTTGACGCAAGGGTTCAGTCTGGCGTCCTTTCAAACCACAGCTTCCATTTTAGCGTTTGTTGCGCTGCTTTGAAGCAGAAAAGTATGAACAGGGTACGTATAGAATTTCCATTTCCCTCCTCCAAACAGGTTTATAAAATGTAAATCTGTGAATGGGGGCACTTGAACAGTAAATTGCCTCCGATACCCCTCGCTTTTGTGCATTGGCTACAATGAGAAGTTTCAAAGCAACTTCGTAGATTGGACAAGCTGATAACGCACAAGGAAGGCGGGGCCCACGACATGCGACCTCAAAGCAGGCATCTATCATGTAGATTGAGCAGAGAAAATTTCAATGGAAATCAGGAGAAAGGTCTCCGACTGCAATGGTATTTTAAAAATATTACTTCCACAACAAGCTTTTGCAACTTCACTCAAATTTAGCTGAAACCAGAGAGAGTCACCTTTTTTTGACTTTTTCTGAGAGATGCCCTGAATGCAGTGAACTTATTCCATGAAACTTGTATGTCCCCTCTTTGCGTATTCCTTGGACGGCCAGTTCTCTGAGTTGCTTCCAACCTCAGGAGAGTTCAGGGAAGTGCGCACTTGCACTGAGCAGCCGAAATTCGTAAAGGCACTTGTGGTCGTGAGCACCATCTCCAAAAGGAAAAACTCCTGATCCACCAATGCACTTGCCTCCTCCTATCCGCCCCTCTCCCCTCTCTCCCAATCATACAAGGAACTCTCTCACTTTCTCTCCACTCAGAGAGAAGAGGTTCTGATCAGCCAAGGCAAAAGTAAGAGTAGCCTTGGGGGGAGAACCTGTCTGCCTGGCTCTAGGTAGCTCACCGGGCCCTCAAGGTGCGTACATTTTGGCGCGTTGACTTCACTACGCCATTGCCTCAAGGACGTAACGCTCCACCCTGTGAAATCCAGGGCCAATTTTGACAAAGAGATCACCAGACTTTCAAGAAGCAATACTCCTAATTACTGGATTACCCAAATGAGCTGCGGCAGTCTCCGGCAGGCACTCCCTTGGGAGATTCAAGATATCAAGTTCGAAGAAAATTTGAAGGGATCTTCAAAACCTACACTTCACCACAGACTGCTTGTTCACTGCTGGAGAGCATCTTGAGAAGAAGACCAACTCGAAGCTGAACATCCCGGCGAAAGCAGCGTGACTTTTGTCACCACCTCAGCATTCAATCGGACAGGGCCGGGGTACACTGAGCTAGTTAGGCACGGAGACCGCAATGCCCGCGGTTGTTCCACGCAAGATGCACTGATCAGGAGGGAATCCTTTTGCTACTATCGGCACTGCACTACTCCAGGTGCCCTCTGAAAAACGCACTCATCGCGTGCGGACATTTCAACGCTCAATCAGCAGTGCGCGTGCCGGAGAAGCGATTGGGAACGCCCTTCGGGAGTCTGGTCCCTTGGACAGTGCGAGTACAAGAACTCTTCATATTGTGCCAGGGCTTATCATTCAAGTTTACAGAGCCATTTTGCTAGAAGCGTTATTGTTGCTGGATATATAAGTGGAAGAATTCTGGAAGCGGAAAAGTGCTTTCAGCGCAGGCACCATGATCTCTGTGCAGGTGAGGATGCTTTGTTTTCGTACCCTGAACACACAACTGAGATATTGTTTGACTGAACAGTAGTACTCACAAACGCGATGCAGAAAAGGAACAGCATCTCAAAAATGCAGACCTTTTTCAGACCCATGTCTCAAACACTTGCTTAAAGTGCACACAATGCTCCAAGTTATCAGACATCAAGAAAAAGCCACAAATGCAGTACTTTTGCCTCGAAACCTGCTGAAAATCCAGCCACGAGCTTTTGAAGTTGAAAAAAGTTGATGCTGGGACATGTTTGAAGGTGTGTACGTTATTTTGCACCTTCATTCACCTGAAGCCTTTCATCCTTTGAAAAGTCGAGAATTCCGTTTTCGGAGATTTGTTATGAGCCCAGCAGGAGGAAGTCCCCCTCATTTCTATGAAGGGTTAGGAGCTTCGTAACCTTACTTGATGTACCTGTCATTACAAAGGTGACTGTGCACCCCACAATATACTTTGCTCTCAACACATATTCTCAGAGATTTGTCAACAGTCTTTATTTGGTGGTGTTTCTTCACTCAGATGTGTTGGGCGCAAATAGAAGAAACGAACAGTGCAAGTTCGACTTGTCTCATTCGCTTCACAAAGTTCAAAGTTTCAGTTTGTTCAAAGTTTCAGTTGCGCAAATTTTCATTTCTTGCAACTTCGACCAACTCAATTGCTTGAGAACATCTCACTTCCATAAACTGTGTTCCGTCCCTTTCCAAGACGGCTGGCACAATTCGATGAGCAACCAGAGACACTCCAACCTCGGTCAGTTCCCTTCATATCATTCCGTGTTGGGTTACAGAAGGTTATGAGTGGGAAGGACCGTTTGTAGAGATTTCATTCTCCACTTGGTTTGTCTGCTGCTATCAATAGCCCTGTTCCCGTCCAGGGAGCGGATAGGGAGGCGGGCATGAAAGCGAAGGAGTTGCCGAGAGCCCCCGAGACGCTGCGAGGCTTGCCGCGGGCTGCTCGCCCGTGAGTCAGGCCTCTCAGCCCGCCGATCTTCTGCTCCACCGCACGGAGTAGTACTCTCCGCGCCGCCTTGACCCGCTTGCTTCACTGCGAGAAGCACAGGCGAGTCCCCTGTCTCCCTTGACGTTCAACTGAGCCGTCTTTTCTCAAACGGGGAAGGAAAGAAGTTGTCCTCAAGATCTGCTTTTCACAGGGACTCCATTGAACCTGCCTCTCTGACCAATCAAATCTTGCAGTATGATCCACCTGTGTGGAAAATGAGGATTTCTGCAGAAATTGAGCTTTTAACAAAAAAATCTCATCCAAGAGGACCTGTCTCCATGCGAGATCTCAACGTGAATTTTTACACGGCGAAGACCGCGCGGGTTTGTTCGCCAGAGTTTTCTTTGCATTGAAATTTCTTTGAATGAGACTCATTTATTTGACGGAAAGAAAAGTTCAACATACTCGGAACTTTCGCCGAACATTGCGGAAATGCAACAGAATGCATTCCAAAGAGAAATTTATGCTTGTCAGAGATCTCTCTGGACCTTTTGTGCAAATGTCAAGAGTAAAACTGAACAGTTGGGTGGCCACCCCGAGTGTAGCTCCCTAAATCAGATAAGATATTGAATCTTTATTGCTCTATCGTGCCAATAAAATCACATTTGCATACTTCTTCAGCAAAAAGCTCCAAAGTGTTCAAGTTGAAATTGTCCATTCGTCCATGCAAGAACGGATTAAACTGGAAGTAGACGGGTGCGTGCAGTTGGCATGCACGCACGATTTGACGGGGAGAATACGTGAAACAGAAGAAACTGCTCATTTTTGGCCAGAACTTCATTGGGCGAAACGGCGGCTGCTGTTTCAGCTGCAGTTGAAAGAAGGGATTTGAGCAGCACAGAAATAAAGGGCTGCAGTTTGTTCCATTGAAAGACTCGGGCTTCACCGCTATTGTTTCCTCAACGGCTTTGTGGATCTCTGCTGCTGCAGCCATTTCTGTTCCTCCGACGCCAATCTCACGCAAAACCAAGGGTGTCTCGAACGCATAAACTTCTTGGGTCCCAAGCTGTGCGCTCTGTCCAACCACATCGGTCGTTCTGATGGGAATAGCAGTCGTGGACTCGTGTGTTTGAAGAGTGGAGATAGCATATCAGTGTGAAAAGAGAAGCTCATTAAACTCGAACCTGCAATCACAATTCCATGTGAGCCCTTCCCGTCTCCCACGTTTGTGTCCCACCTATTTGCCTTGTTCTTTCAAGTGAACTTCTCCCCAAAGGATTCAGTTGATAATTACAATCCAGCGGAGAACGTACATTCTGAAAGCGCAGTGTGGGCATCTCAGGGAAGGAGGAAATGAGGAAGGAGGAGGGAAAGGAAAGGAGGGGCCAGAAGGCACCGGAGCCTCCCGGCCAATCAGAGCGACTCTTGCTCGAGGCGAAATTGCGAAGTGGGTTAGCAGAGTCACGAAGTCGCGTGCCTATTGGCCACTCGAGCCCGGTTCACTCTAGATGGTGCTGCCACCTGGACGACTCACAAGGCAATGACACCGCTCTTCAATCTATCAGATGAAATCATACCCTAAGGCTCTCTTGCATAGACAACATTGACTTTTTGCACTGATTTTCATCGAGTGTGTGACAGTCAAAAGACGACAGTCATCCAGAGGTATGCAGAAGGAAAACTACAGCAGGTACTCTGGCAAAAAGTGATTCGCTGTCATTCGTGTGTTGTTGTGGACAAATCTCTTGAAGCAAGTTGCTTCATTCTGGACACAAGACCTCAACACCTTCAAAATCTGAGCAGAGCGCGTCATCTGGCTCGAGACTTGGATTTGAAATAGCGCAGTGAAAGACAAGTCTTTGGGGTTTGTGTTGGCAAGGAGAACCCCAAATCGGGATTTTCCAGATTGGAGGAAGTCTCGTCACATTCAGTTGGACGTGGTACAGGGCATGGCCCAGCTGAGCCCGATTTTGCCAGCAGAGGAACACAGCCACACGCAGGGACAGCACAGCACGAAGCTGGGGGACACGGTCAACGGGATCCATCCCGTCCACAAGCGGGCCAACATGCCTTCCGCGTTCGGGCTCGTCGAATCTGAGGTTGGTCTCACAACATTCACATTTGACTTGGTTTGGAAACGAAACACGTCAACTGCTGGTCATTTGGTTTGCACAAGGGCATTGGTCACACGTGCTCTCATCCAGGAGGTTTAGAGTTCAGTTCGAGGGCTCTCACAACGAAAGTCTTGGGCCTTGAAGGATCTTGGTCAGGGCGGGTGAAAGCAAAGCAGAAAATCCCAGAGTACGTGATTTCTTGACGAGGAATGTGCTTCCGAACAAAAAAGAAAGGGTGTCAATTTGTCACGAAAATGCTTGTTTGTGTGAGAAAAGTTTGGATTCTACAACCGAAAAGGCTTTGTGAAATGTGCACTCAGGAAGTTTTGACTGTATCTGCACAACTCCTGAAAGCCAAGTGGCTTCTGTTTAAGTTTTATCTCTGTTTTATTCATCACTCCCATTCCGCTTTTTCTTCACATGGTTTGAAAATTGCCCCCGGGTAAATTTGAGCTGAGCTGCCCCCATTCAAGCTCCCTTGAAAGCCGGGCACGTTTTATCGAACCACGTTAGTACGGCCCAGGCTGTCACAGTGACAAGTTGAAATCGGTTAAAATTGTTCGGCTGCTGTCTGGAATATCCGACAGATGGGCCACTGGTTATCTATACTGTTTGGGGATTACACGAAACAATACTATTTGGAAACATGTGGCTCAGTTTGCGTCGGGTTTAAATGACATTTCCAATTTACGCACGTGCTTCACAAGATAATTGTACCTTTTATGGAGACTTTATATCTTATACAAAAATACGCATCAGGGAGAAAGATACCCCCATTATCTCAGGTCCTGTGAAACATTCACCTTTGGCATCTCCATTTTTCACGTCCAACAACAGATGCAGAGCAGTGAATTCAGCATTTCACATGATGCCGACAAATCTGGAGAAAGATGCTTGAAGCCCTGCGCCACACAAATTGAGTCAAGTTTTTGGTGGAAGAGAAATTGATAGGAATTGGACGGGAACCAGCGCGCAGACAGCGCGGAGAGGGTTTAGGGCATCATTCAATCAGGCGGCTTGGCACGGGCTTTCAATAACATTTGGGATTTTCTGCAAACTTACCTATTTGGCTAGGAAACTCATAAATCCCAAGCCACAAGTATTTGTGACAAAAAGAAGAGAGATTAACATCAACATAATTGGCGGAGGACGAAAGGATCTCAACAATGTTGTTACCTGTGGAGGTTGGTACCTAAACTACTTTTGATCTTCTGAAGAGTTATGTTGGAGACCAAATGTTCCATCATTGGTGTGTTTGCAGATTGATGAAAAAAGTCTGTCAAAAACACCTCGTTGTCGTGTCTGCCTCCACTTTTCACAGCATTGTTAATTTGGCTGCAGAATTGAGAGTGGGGTCGTGGAACTGGCATGTGTTTTGATTTGTTCAGAGCTTCAACTTTAGCTTTTTTCTGCTGCTGGCTGGATCCAGAAATGCGGTGTATTTTGCGTGGAAATGATATGGAGGTTGAAACCATGGAAACCTTATGGACCTGGGGCTATAAGCGGTAGATTGGAGAGAGATGCGCGGAGTGGGATCCTGCACTTGCAAGCAGCGTTTATTGCGAACCACATCCTGGAGCTCAGTCAGTCAAACATTCTGCAACGACAGCTTTCGGAACCGGAATATGATTGTGACTTTGTTCATAGAGAGAGATGTTGAGATTGTTGGACAGATTTAGAAGTTAAAGCAAAGAAATTTGACAGCTCAAACATGGTTCACCTTTACCAATATAATGTAAGTACTGAGCATTTCCAAACAATTTCGGGTGAGCTCAACTGGTTTGCGAAATCTGACCAGTAAATTTTCAGTCATTCTCAGCGAAAGTGCAAAATCTGACTTGACCGTGTTTCTTTGCCGCGTGTTTGCAGGAGCGGCGGGACCTGGTCGCCCCGCACGGCACGCTCGACCAGCTCAACCCGTCGGCCGGCGGCTTCTCGCAGCGCCTGCGCCACACGCCGACAACCGACTTCCAGCCGCCCTACTTCCCGCCGCCCTACATGCAGAACACGGACGTCTTCTCGCACCACAACATGCACCAGGACCCGTACGGCCACATGAACCACTACCCGACCTCCCAGCACCAGTACCTGACAGGGACAACGTCAGACCGACACCATTTGCTGGGCAACGACCCTCTCAACCCGATGCAGCGCGGGTTCGGGTCGGCGTACGAGCGGCGCGACAACTACGGCGTGCCGGTGTCGCGCCCCGAGGTGCTGCTGCCGCACCGCGGCCAGCACGACCTGCACGACGGGCTCCTCAACGTCCCCAACCCGAGCGGCCTCGGAAGCATGGAGGACCCCTCTGTGAGTACCTCCTGCTCTTTTATCATTTCTATCTCCTGAACCAGAAAAAATACACTGGCCAATCGCATTTTGTGAAAGAAAACAGAGAATATTCTTGCTGCTCTCTCAATGCCCACTTTGATCTTTGGTCTCTTTGGCTCATCTTTGTCAAATGAGGAAAAATTCGAAACCTTCTCACCTCATCACACCGAAAGCAAGAGCGGTTTTAGCCCCTTTGTCAAATGTGTCTATTTGGTGGCATTTGAATGTCCCAACACAACTTCAACTTCTGACTAGAATGCGGTGTCAACCGTTAGTCAATCTGGCCCTCAATGGTACATCTGATTAGAAGACAAAGCGAGACCCATTTTTGCACAAAAAGAAATCAGCAAAGAGAAATTACGTCCAATTATGTTCCGTACGCATCCCCTTCATTACAATGAATGAGAAAATATTTTTGAGCAATCAAGCACGATTTACCGAATTGTTTTGTTTGAACTGAAAACACCAGCCAGGTATGTGCATGTCAGTCGGTCAGGAATGTGAATTGTGTTGATTTTTCGCTCCATTTTACCAGGTCAGTTTCCAACGTAGAAATGCAATTTGCAACCCGAGCTGCTGGTCATTCAGTGAGGGTCGCGTTATCGGGTGAAAATGTCGAGTTCAATTCCCCGCTCGCAAGCAACGCAGAGTCACTCTCATTAGAACACAACATAAACTGGCTGATTATTATGTGACACATGATAATCTGATACTTATGCATTTCTTGGTTTGGCTCTTCTGATACTGAAGACACCAGGACTCTTCTGGACTGTCTTCTACGAAACACTGGCCTCGTGTTTCTGTTTCTCTTTCGTGCGCAATTCTGACAAAAAAGTTAGGAAAAAGAAAAAATGACAAAACCAAAAAGCTTACGAGTACTGCGCAACAAAAATTTCTGCAAAATGTTTTGGTGCGACCATCTCCGACGAAACAAACTTTCAAGCAGAAAGAAAAGAAACGGTTCGAAAGCATCGCAATGCTTGGGAGAAATATTCGAACAGCTGGTGTGAGTTAAACGTTGTGAGGCTGGGGCGGCATTCAGTCCCAAAAGTCGGGAATTAAGAACCCAGAAAATGATGCGTTTGATGTATAGTGAAATAACAGGGTAGTTGGTTGCCCCGCCAACCTCCCGCGAGACAACCCTCGGCGTGCCTTCACAACCAACACGTTGAGCTCCAGCGATCACGGAGCGGGGAACAGGGCTCACACAGAGGACCTTCCAGAGAACCCGGAGTTGGTCACAAAAAATCTGTGAAAACTTCTTGTGTTATTGTGCAGGGAAAAGTTGGAGAAGACTCAATGGTGAATTCGCAAGGTGACATGTCAGTTCCAGAATATTGACTTGGATCTGAAATAAGAAGCAGTCCAGTTTGGGTTTGGTTGGCCTCACATCCGAAGCGATTTTCGAAACTGTGTGACGAACCTACATAACGGCAGTTCGGACAGAGAAAGTGACAAATTGTCTCGTGTAGCTGGAAAATCCACATCGTTTGTCTGTGGAACTGTTCTGGGCTGTCATTTCATGTGGCTTGATGCATGCCTAGCATGTCTGTTTGGTTAGGTTGAGATCCTGGTTCAAACAGCTACATTCTCGAATGTCCATTGTTCTACCCGAGTGACCAGGATCTACCGCGTCGCACCTTCCTTTGTGGCAACGTTTGTAGTTACTCGTCGGAAATATATGCAGAGTGAAAAGCCGAGTAAATTGCTACCTTGTACCTTCGCATGAAATGTGAGTCTTCACAGAGGCAGAGGTTTGAAACCACATAAACTGTATAACTGTCACTTCTCTTGCTCTAGCTTTCTGCACCCAAATAGTTGTGTGGGTCAAAGAAAGAAATCTTTGGGAGAAAACTGAGCCTTAGTGTGATATGCCAAGCCTCGGACAAAGCATTTTCAAATTGCCAACAAAAGCAGAATGTTGAAATCATCATGGCTACTCTGCCTTGTTGTATCTCATCCAACTCAACAGGACTTGGTTGGACTTGGTTCTGAAGTGTTTTCAAATTCTGTGACAGCAGTCAGCTCGTGTCAAAAAATTCAAGCCCATTTCCCACTTTTAACGCCCGTTTGCATTTTAATGCGAGGAAAGTTACATTGAAAAGCATCCAGATGGGCAATTTTTTCAGTCAACCGACAGCAGCACACAATCCTGTTTTACCTCATTTCCTCTCACAACACAGGACGAGGCAAACCCCATTCGCAGACGTGTTTTCTTTGCAGACATGTTCATAAAAAGGGAAAATATGTCATCTACCGTTGACCATAAGTTTTCAAAAGCCTGGCAGATGAAATGTGATGTTCACGCCAAATGGCTTGGCAGAAATCGATGCTTTGCTGCATGTGTGTGTACCTTGTGCAAAATGATTCTCTGCCTCTTCGAACCGGTTCGATGACAGACAATTGCGAAAGGGGCTTTCACAGTTGCAAACGCTCGGTTGAATGAAAAAAGTTTTGCAATGTATCTTGTGCAAGCCCATTTTGGGCTTATTCCACTTTCTGGAGTTAATCACTTGCACGAACGCATTTTCTTTCAAGGAAACGACTGCGAGTTCTGAGGCTTTGCGACGAGTGCGAGTGTGTGTGTCTCAGTCGAAAGAAACACTCAAGGCCAGTTGCATTTTCAGAACCCTTCTTTCTGGAAGTTTGAACACATTTCACCTTTAGCTTAACCTTTCAACTTTTTGTCGATTCTTGTGGTGAAACTGCGTTGAAAACTTGTTCCAAGTATAGGACCTTCTTCGGGTGCTGGTATTGAAAGCACCCCGCGTGAGACCTGTGAATCTTGGGGAGATAAACACCGGGGCCTGCCGAGGCCTCGCACCGACTCTTCGGCTGGGCTCCCGCGGAAAACTCGCCCACCCCATCTGCACTGTACTTCAGTCCGATTTTCTCAGTGGTAAACTGTCAAAATTGGTAGCGTTTTGTAAAGGGAAAACAGCAAGTTGCATCAGGTGACGGTGGGAGATGGTTTAGTGATGACTTTGAAATCACATTCTGTTACTTGATGATTTGTTTGAAAAACAACCAGTGTTGGCTACAGTGAAGAAGTTTAAAAACAAATGTTCTTTGCAGGTAAAACTATGATCAACATCGCCTTGTTGCCTTTCGTGCAAAACAAACAATCAACTTCGAAAAAAGTGCAACAAATAGTTTCGACAATATAAGTATAAGGAATCGTCTTTCTTCTCCATGTTTCTGAATCGCTTGCAACCCACTGACGGACACGAAGAGTACTCGCACTCGCAGATGAATACGATTATTGAGTTTGTAACGAGCGTAATTAGCACTCCGGTGCTGAGTGTATCTGTCGCGCTGCAGTCATAATCTAATCCACTTAGTGCGCTGATAATTGGCCCTCTGTGCTCGACGGGGCTTCCGTGTCGCTACTGAGCTCTTCTGTTGCCACAGATACAGTGTTTGTGTCACACAAGACTGTCACGCATTTGCAAACAATGACAAGCAGTGCAGTTTGCTTCTTCAACATTTTCGGATATTTTATTGAAAGAAGATGGTGTGGAATTGAGAAATTCCCACCAGGTCCTTTTTTCCGGAACACAGCTCGATCGTGTGCCTGCTTGACCGCAAGAATGCAGCTGTGCTTCTCCAGCTGTTTTATTTCTGCACCTTGCGCCCTCAACATTTTGAGAGTTCCGCCATTTCTTTCAAGTGCTGTGTTTTCTTGCAAAAAAAGTTTTTTTTTCACGGCCGCAATTTTTCAGGCTGCCACTGACAGCTGAAAGAATGATCTGAAGAGCATCTTCCCTCAAAGAGGAGAGAGTGACAGCCCTGGGCCTGACAAGGAAATGTCTCTGACACAGCAATATTTTAAATGAATAACTTGGATCTGTGAATTAAGAATCAGGTTCTTGAAGATCTGTAAGCGTGACAAACGACGCCAGCACTGTCAGTGCGAACATGCTTGTTTTGAGGTTCGTGCACTTACTGACTCGCCTTCAGGACGTTTGGGTATTCCTCGACAAGTATTCTGTTTTTATTGAGTGCTTCACGTATCTCGCCGCAACAAAGAGATTTCTGAGATACTCGAGTGCGTTTACATTGAGATGACATGACCGAGCAGGAACGTTTCTCTCCAGATTGTTGTGGACGCAACATTTCCAAGACGCCACAGCCTTTCATCCCTTGTACTCTCTCACAACCAAGTGAAATGATGTTTCATCAATTTACTTACATGTCAAAATATTTACCCCAGCACCCGTCTTCTCAATCAGTGAGCAAAGTGGCGAGCAATTAAAGAGATTATGAGAGAAGCATATTAAATGTCCCGGGGGATCAAACATCCTTATCTGTGCACAGGTAATGAACATCTGATAGCACCCGCAGTTCTGAGGCGCTCTTGTGCAGGAGTGAACTTTGTTTGTTTTCACTCAATCGTGGCCAATTAGGGGTTGGCATCAAGGGGTTTGCTGGTGGCGAGGGGGTTGTTTGGTGTTTCGGTGGTGAGTGGATGGAAGCCCCTGCTGCGGGCTCATGTCACCATAGTTCACAGGACGAGCCCCCTGTGGGCAGGGAAGCTGTACACTGCCTGCCACCTCGAGCTCTTCAGAGGCCACAGCTACTTGCTGCGTTTGCCAGTGTTTCGATGAAAAGTCAACGAATGTTCTTTCCCACTGAGTACGCAGAGTGCAGAGTGGCGATAAGTTTGTTTCTTGGGGTTCTGGGTGTGTCAGCCTCGAGCAGAAAACTCCCTGCTCTCCAGGAGGTACTGTACACAAAGCTGGTTCACAGCTTTTTCCAGACAAACCCAGTCCACCTCCAAAACTTTCATTTTTCTTTCATCTTAAAATTTGTTCAAGATTTGAAAAAGAACTGTTTCCAATTAGAAAGGTTCAATAAGGTCGGTAAAACCCGAACTAAAGAGCGGAGCTGGGCTTCTCTTCACCCGAACCTTGAAAATCTTTCAACGCTTTCTTACAGTAGCTCCCTGACCACACCTTCTTCTGACCCCTGCAAATGGAATGTTTGAAACGAATTCTCACGGAAATTATCACAAAAGGCTCTGAATCACATTTCAAAGCCAGTCAACAAAGACTAACGTCACGAGAAAATCATTACTGACTTCCAAGTGAATGGAGCTATCAAATTTATAACGTTTGTTTCATGAAAAGGCCTGCCTTTCTGCTGGATAATTTTTGAAAAACAAATGTCAAGAAATGATGGACAAATACGAGATTGGTAGGCATGAGTTCACTCTCACCAACAGGCTGTGAAAAAGTGGCGATGGTGAGGTGACTAATGATTTGAATGCTCTGAGCAGAATCGCCAAACAGGCGACTCAACTCACAAGGTGCCTCATTACGGAGAATCAGCATTGCTGATGACCGTGGTGTTAACTTCAGGTTCACTTCTCCCGCTCGGTGATCAAGACGGCGGGTACAGATTCGTTGCTCCGTTGTCCTTTGGCGTCGGCGTTTTTGCGCCGACCTTTGTCGATGAATCGTGATCCTGGAACACGACGAATTGCGACTGACAAGCAGAATCCAATCCTCTAATTAACATGAGGCTTTGGTTCAAGGGTTGAAGCACAAATAATACTTTGTGCGCTGATCGCTGCAGGAATAGGTTGCACCTTTGTCCTCATTGTTTTGCTGAGGTTCTACGACGTACCGATCACCTTCGATCAACACACTTTTTTGTCGAAAGACGTGACAGGCTTTGGAAAGCGGATTTCTCGTGTTTTGTTTGGAGTCGTCTGGTGTCTGCTGCATTGAAGTCCGAAAGTCCCACACAAAGACACCATACGAGGGAAGTCCGAATTTTGGGATTTCCTGTCCGATATCTCTGTGTGCGATTGGCATTCAGCGGAACCAAATGTGCAGTGTTGCTCACCATCGAGTAGGGCTTGCTGAGATCGAAAAGGGATCGACATGAAGGTCACACAGTGACCTATTTGGACCTGTTTTGTGGGATCTTGAGCCCGTCAACGGCGATTGGTATCGGTGAGCCTAGAATTATGATCAAATTTCTTCTGTCTTTTTGCCTTGTTGTGGTGCTTTGCTGTGAGCTAGTGGGTGCAGGAATGGATGAGCGCGTCGAACAGCGCACAGTCATCAAATTCCTGGTCCAGAGTGGACACACCCCTATCCAGTGTTGGAGAAAGTTGCGGGAGGTCTTCAAGGATGGAACAGTCAGCAAGAACTGTGTGCGAGTTTGGCACAAGAAATTTCTGAATGGGGAGACATCAGTCAAGGACAAGAAGAGGCCCGGCAGACCGCGCAGTGTCCACACCGATGAAGCTGTGCAGAAGGTCAACCAGCTGCTCCAAGTGGACCGGAGAAGGACTGTCAGGGGAATGTCGGCAGAACTGGATATCAGCAAATCAAGCCTGCACACCATCATGAAGAAAGACATGACACTCTCAAAGCTGTGCCCAAAGTTTGTTCCAAAAGTGTTAACAGAGGAACAAAAGAGATTCAGAGTGGCTTTGTGTGAGATGAACTTGCAACTGTTGAAGGACAATGAAGACCTCTTGGAGCGTGTCATGATGGGAGATGAGTGTTGGGTTAGTTTGCTGGAGGTGGAGAGGAAATCAGAATCATCACAGTGGTTGCCCAAAGGAACAAAGGTCCGCCCACAAAAAGCTTTGAGACAAAGATCGGAGAGAAAAACAATGCTGACTCTTTTTGCTGATGAGAATGGGCTGATCCACATCGAGTTTAACATCCCCGGAGAGACCATCGACTCTGACAGTTACTGCCACACCCTCAGGAGGCTGAAAGAAGACGTGAGAAGGCGTCGGCCAGAGCTCTGGACCATGACAGATGAGGGTTACCGCAGGATGATGCTGCACCACGATAACGCACCAAGTCACACTTCCATACCAACACTGGCTTTGATCGGGGAGAGTCATCTGGAGATGCTGAGTCACCCGCCTTACTCACCGGACTTGGCTCCATGTGATTACTTCATTTTTCCAAGGATGAAGAATGGATTGCGTGGACACAGGTTCAGAACTCTCCAGGACTTGCAGGTGGCAGTCAGAAGGACTTTGAGAGACATCCCACAAGAGGATTACTCAGCTGCAATCCGTTCGATGCCTGTGAGATGGATGAAGTGCATTTCCGCAGCTGGGGAATACTTCGAGGGCAGTCACATCTCTGTTGATCCAGAAGATTTTGGACTGGAAGTGTTGTGGGGTGAAGATGATGAAGAAGATAGTGACACTTGACTCTCATCGCTGGACTGATCTTGCTGTGGCCTAATTGCACTCCAGTTCACTCGTTCTCTGTTGAGTTTCATCCATTTTTCAAAAGGAAAAACATGCCTTGCTGTACCTTGGTGAAGAATAAAGTTCCGTTGTTGCATCGCAAAAAAAAGCATTCAGAGATATCGGACAGGAAATCCCAAAATTCGGACTTCCCTCGTACACAATATTTGTGCACATGTGCGAGGATTTTTAAGTTTCCATTTTGCACATCTCCATTCCAAGGTGATGTATTGCTGTGATTTAGATGAAGTGCTGCTTTCTGATGAATAACCTTCACCGAATCAGCATCGTTTTCTTTGTGTTGTCTGTCGTTTCATGTCAAGATAATCGAGTCTATCACAGCAGTAAATATTTCCGATGTGGAGAAAGGTTGAAACACTTGGTTGTGTCATTTGTCAGGACGCAGAAAGCGAAAAAGAGCCGTTTGCAACCGAGGTTGGTGTCAAAGCAGACATGTGTTGATCTTTTGTTCACAGGAATCTTCTGTGATGCCAATACAAAAAGAAAGAAACAGTCAAGAACGCTAGGAGTTTCCTCAATTTTGGACAGCGTGCCAAATTCGAATGGGGTCGTACTGCTCTCCTATCGTCATGCAAACGGTCACCAGGCTGTGTTTTGATCACTCGATTTGACGGGAACGAGGGTCGGCAACAAAGAGCGAGGTCAGAGGTCACAGCAAGACCAAGCAAGTCAAAGGACGTCTCAAATCTTGAAATGAGACATTGAGACTTGACACTTGATCAATATTTTTCAAAACAATTTCCTGCAAGCGCAATCGTGGAGCAAAATGTAGAATGGGAATTGAATGTCTTTCCAACTGAATCCTCCCTGTGGGACTCCGCTGGAGTGGGCAAGTGGACTTACCAGCCAGAACTATCAATGGTTGAAATCTGCATGGACAGATTTGGCCAGCACTCCATCCGAGGTCACAAAGCCAGCCACCTATTGCACGCACAGGTCAAATTCCTGGGGTTCGTGCAGGTCCAGGGTTGAATTGGGGGAGTCTACGCCTGTCTGAGCAATCACAAAGCGCACAACACCATGACCAACAATTAAGGCAGATTTTGATCAAGCATAAACATCGACCTAAGACATCATTACATTCCAAAATAGTGCACTGATACATTACGGTGATTCGAAGAAAATTTTTCAGCGGTGTTTTGGAAAATTCAGTACGAAAGTGACGTTTGTTCCTTGAGTTCTGCAGAACAATTCCGCTGTGACAGAAACCCCATTGAAGTGGCAACAAACCTTGGTGTACCTCCCAACAAGCCTCCCAGTGACTGATAAGGCCAATATTGCAGTTATTATTCACTTGAAAATAAATTAACAGGGAGATGGTTTGTGTATCATTGGGATGCGTCTCAAAGGAAAAGCAGTTTGGTACACTCGTGTTAACGACCCGTGTTTAATCACATACCGTGGAAGACACTTTGACAAGTGGCTGTGAGGTCTACCTCTCCGTTTGTTGACGCCACTGTAGATCTATTCAGGTAATATTTGTGTCTTGTCAGATCTGCATAAAAATTCTGCACACAAGTCTCGACACAGACAGAAGAACAACATCCTTTTCCAAAACCAACCAGTGAAGAATAATATGGCACGTATTTCGAACACAGGAGATGCAAATGTGAACAGCAGCAAAAAGACTGGGCAAAGTCCTAGTGATAACATTGGCCCCCTGCCACCGAGGTGACACCAGATTCTGATTTGTTTACTCTGAGCGCAGAGATGAAAGGAGCAAATATGTTGGCTATTTTGAGAATAAACTTTGGCAGAAAATTGCGAATGGCCACTGGTTAATGTCACCAGATTCATGCTGCACTTTTAGGTCTTTCTTTGGGTTCTGGTTCAGTTCATTTTCTGGAGATTCTTGTTGACAATTTTGCAATTCAAAAACAAACCCTACACCTTCCAAACTTCTTACCTCGACTCACACATTGACACTCTGACGCCTGCAGAGTCTGTGAAGTTGAAGCTCCTGGTTGGAACGTGTCATTTTTCCCATTGAACCATGTATCATTACCAACATTTGCAATGCAAATATCCTTTACTTGCACAATAAAATTTCGCTTTATTTTTGGAGCTGCAAGAGCAATCACATTACAAACAGTGCAAGTTTTGGCTTAACACAAACGTGATGCCACACAAGACGGATTGATTTTGGCAGCTACTGGTCTTCGACTCTTTGCAAGTCAAACGAAGTTTTGACACCATGTGAAATTCAAACTTCTCAACGCTTCATCAAACTGGGCATGCCAGAGTATTTTCAGGCCACATTTTGAACATACTTGGTCTGTTATTAAGTATTTACCAATGCAAATCAAGGGGCCTGATGTTCATGTGTTTCCTTACGCAATCATCCCAGTAATTGGACAGATTTGAAAGGGGCTTGGAGACAAAGTCTGAACCTTCGTCGGTGTTAACAAACCTCGGTTCATCTCTTCACGAGGCACAACTGATTCTCTCCACCATTGAGTTTCCCGACTCTTGGTCCTTCTAATTAGCCCCCGAGTGCAACTTGAAAGGAAGTTTTGGGTGATGTCAACGTGTGAACGTTACATGCTCCTCTGCAGCTTAATTATGGCATCCAAAGCTCAACTGCGACCCCGCGCAGGAGAGAAGGAAAGTGTCCCTGTCTCACATGTGACGCACATTTTCTGCTTTGGTGCTTTTCAACCTCCGATTGTTTCCTCCACATGCGGAGAGCCTTGTTGACACTGATCAAGCGAACAACAGAAGGAACGATTCACCTTCCCAATTGAAGTTCCAACCTCACACAAGATCATGCAAAGGTCCGTGCAAACTTTGGTTCGATGCTGCCAGAACAAATGGTTCTGTGGACAATCCTCCAGCGTCAATATTGAAGAAGGGGGAGCTGTTCGAATTGAAGTGTGTATCTATGAATCAGAAGCGGCACCGAGATTGTTATTATCAATAGCGCAATGAGGGAAATGTAATTAGAAACGATTGTTTGCTCAGAGATGAGCAATACAAGTCAGTAAATAATTTATTAGTCAATGGAAACATGGAGGGCGCAGTCCTTCTGCTGCAGATTGTCCTCCAAAAGATTCAATGTGAAACAGAACTTCGATTAATCATGATCAAATACAAATTGGGACAATTGGTGGGAAAAAACTGAAGCTGCAAACTGAAGAATCAGGTCAAAGAAGTTGATTTCAGTGGACAGGAATGATTTTGAGCGATAGATCTATATTTTGAGGTGATCCTGCACAACAAAGTATTGATGGGTGCGGATAATTTTTGCCGAATGAACTTGCACCACCTGCAGATTGGTAGGTTCGTGCAGGTTTCCTTGCGTCGGACAGAAAGTCTCAATCCAAACGACGCTAATCAGGGACCGAGGTTACACAGTGATCAAGCAGGATTAGGGGTGAAGTGGTCCACTTCAGGACCAAAGCAGGGCTAACCACAGATCAACAAGCAGATTTGGAATTGTTTGAGAATTGCACACGAAAATGGGGTCAGAAAAACTTCGTGCCGTGAGCAAGCGACCTTCGAGTCTCGTGGATACCGAACAGGACAAAGACACATTCCTTGTGAGGCCTCACAGCTCCACACCGATTCCACGAAATCATTACAAATGTGAATGTGAGAAATGTTACATTGAACAATGGGCTCAATGAGATCAGCCGTGCGCCTGAACAGCTTGGTGCTCGAGTCACAATAAACTGTCCCATTAACGACTCTGTTGTGTCTGTGTGAATCACGGAAGACTCGATCAATTGTCTCTGCGCATCTCCATTCCACCCGCGTCCACCTCATATGACATCTGCAGAAATTGGAAAAGCTTTTCCAGATTTATTCTAACCGCAGAGATTGCAAGGGATGCAATCATGTTCCTTTCTCCCGAAAATTGAGCGAATATACAATGCTTCACTGCATCGCCTCTGGGAAATTTCTGCTGGACACGAAAGTGAAAACAGCTGCGTGGTTTCAAAAAACACAAAATTTTTGAAAATGCAGTCACTCGAATTCGAGTTGCAAGCCATGAATCGTGGATGGATTGACCCCAATTAATCAGTTTGGCCATATGCAGACAGCCTGTGCATTTCTCCAAATTTGCCCGAGTCGGGAGGGTTGGGAACGACGGCGTTAGCGAGGCACGTGCGAGCTCCGCGGGGCACCTGGCCACCCACCTCCACACCCTGTCTATTGTTTCACCCTTTCCTCCGCAACTTGTCACACTCTTTGTGTCTTGAATTTCAAAATCGAATTTGTCAATCTTCCCAAACCTGTGCAGGGTTGAACTATCCAGGCTTTGCTACGGAATCTCTCAAATATATTTTTCACACATTTGACAAGTGTGCATCAAAACATCAATCGTGCTGGAAGTGAAAGTACACTTTTTGTGAAGATATAAAACCTTCAGCGGGAAGTTGGGAGTATGCAGCGCCTTGCACGTATTCACCCTGGTCCCCTGCGCCTCCCAACAACACTGCGCCGGTGTACAACCCCTCCCCTTGCAGCTTCCCAGCTGCTGGCATCCCTTTCATCTCAGCTCAGATGCACACCAAAATCAAAATCATCAAAATCGCTCATAATCCTTCTCTTCGTGAAATTTCTCACAATTCCACGAACCGCGCGGGGGTCTGCGGTGCGCACACACGTCTTGACGTCAAACTGACGCTTCTTAACAACCCTGACGTCAAAAAGAAGTCCCAGATGAGCACTGCTGTCTGAGCGCTTCAAAAATCTTCCAGTTACATAAATTGTCTGGATGTGGTCCAGCAGTGTTGCACCATCTGAGAAAATATCCTTTGTTATTGGGTGAAGATTGTGCCAACAGATTGCAGTGAGCAGGGAGATGAGTTTTTGAGTTTTATGCTGCGGACTTGTTTGAGTAGACGGAGCCAGATCCTGTCATTGTACGAATGCGAGGTCCTTCAATTCTGGATTTTGTTTTCAGTTTCGCTCAATAAGTTCTTTCCACATTCATTCGCACCAGCAGATCGAAAAAGGCCAACTTCTCGTAGTTCATCACACGACGTGATCAGTTTGTCAAGGACGCTGGCGATGTCAAAAGAGCATAAAGACAAAGCAGTGACCAGCGCCCAACACATTTCCCCTTCGTGGTGGTGGTGGTGTTTCCTTCTTCTTTATCGGCAGCGAACGTCGCCAGGAATCTCACCTGTAGAGTTTCACAACTTGATCCCTGCAAGCAGAGCAGCTTTTTACACAAGCAAGACTCGCATTCTCGCTTTACGAGTGAAATGGGAAAAATCCGAGGATTTCTTTCATCTGCGTTATCTTTGCCAGAAAAAGTTGTGATTTGTTCACTAATATCAGATACGTGTTCCCGTTTGGAAGCGTTTTGACAAAACATCGCTTGATAATAGTTGTGTCGCGCCCTGTACAAAAACATAGCATCCACATGTTTCCTGTCGTGCTTTTGACAATGTTTCCCTCGTACTTTTGGGTGGCAACATTCTGGAGGTGAACTTCTCCTCTCCCAACACAACTTTGCCTTCTGTTTGTTCAGCATTGTCTCGGACACAAAAGTATCTGGGCCTTCTCACAACCGAGTTATCACACGACGGACCAGCGTCGTCCAACAACAAAGAATCTGTCTCTCAACTGCGCTACGTTTGCAAAGCGATGTCGTGGATCTCACAGAGAGTTTCCAAGTCCTCGTCGCAGACCTCATCAAAACCTTGATCAATTAGGCGCAGAAGCAAATTATTTCTGAAACAAGAGAGCGGCGTGAGACGAGGTAAAGACACTGACATGTGTGGGGCATGCGACGAAACCGTAATGTATATAATAATTGGTGGACAATGGGTGTCGCGTTACAGCGTGGCGGAGGTATAATGAAGCTGATTTGGCGGAGAAGTGTGAGGCGCGGTGACCGCGGACTCGCGCCTAATTGGAGCCGACAAGTCCGAGGAAAAAGCCAAGTGCCGAGGAAATATGAGTAACGACTCGCTTCTCGAGTTTTCATTTCGCAAAAATGCTCCACATTTCCAGTTTCTCTGTGTTCACATTTTGTCCATTTTTTTGCACCCCGATTTGTTTTTCCACGACACAACGGTCTTTGATGTGAGACAGACGCTTTGGGAATCAGTTTAGACAATCTATAATGCTCTTTGAATAACCCTTCATACAGCTGCAGAATTACAAGTGTTGTGTTTTTGGTGTTTTGCAGGTTGGAGTGGAAGAGGCCATGTACCACGGCGAAAACTCCGTCATCAAACGAGGTGAGCGACATTTGTGGTTCCCTTCCTTACGCTTCGCAGCTGCATGTGTCGAGTTTTTGCAAACACGTTTGGCCGTTTTGGATTTATTTGAGCGTCTTACTACCGACAAAACGAGGTGAGAATTCCTCAAACCGTGAGGAGGTACAGATCATTTGAGCGACATGCAGATGGTGGGACAATGCACAGCGACACAGCTTTGTCTTGTGGCTGTACGGAAAAGACGCACAAGAACAGGCTCATTAGGCAGGTGCAGGGAGGAAGTGTTGGGCGCGCAGATTCACGTGGCATTGTGACAAGGCGTCCGTCTCCGCTCCGCAGTCCTGACCACCGCCGCCGCCGCCACCACCACCCTGCGCTCATTATCTCCAGTCGACCTGTTCGTCCGTCCGTTTCCTCAAACCGCACCACACCCTGCAGCAGGACACCGTCTTCCTGCCGTCTCAAAACTGCAGTCGTTGCCAGAGTCTTGCACTGCTTGTCATTATACGGAATGGTCCAGCTGCAGGTTTGGTCACAGAGATCTCTGTCAAGCAGTCCTCCGGTCATAACTGCAGTCGATGTGTTCATCAAAAATGGTGTGAAATGATCCGGTGTGAGAGGCACTGCGACGCACGGAATGTGTTTGCAAGGACGGACAGTCTGTAACAAGTCCCCGATCAATGCGGCTATTTCTGCACAAACACCTCTCGAGCTCAATTACCCTCCCAACAGCCGCGTTTAGCCATTAAAGCCGCATCGACAGGTTCCTCCCCGCCCGCCCAGGCCTTTTGTCATCCGATCTGTATCACTTCAGATCCTCCGCAGATTTGCAGAGGTGGAAAAGGTAACGTTTCCAAAGGCAGAGAAAATGCACTGAAGATTCCTTCTTCGAGTTCACACACAAACAGTGCTTTGGTGTCAGTTTGTAATTCTTGCCAACAACGAAGTTCTGGAAAGGTTTGTGGCTTTTTTGGAGATCAGTGCACAGAACCCCACAAACATGTTCAATTGGATTCGTCTGATTAGAGCTAACTGGCAACGTTGCCAGCTCTGTGTGTGTGTGTGTGTGTGTGTGTGTGTGTGTGTGTGTGTGTGTGTGTGCACACGTTTCGGAAAAGGGAGTGTTTTACCCTGGGTACTGCAGCTCACGCGGGCGCAGAAGCCTTTCTTCACGCGGCAAAACTAAGATGACTGATTTCCCAAATTTCCGAAACTCGCTGCGACAGAACAGAGATAGAGGCAGGAATGCAGCATGTAGGAAGGAGCGAGGGGTGAACTAAATGAGGCGGGAGGCCGTTTCACGGCTTCAGTCACGTTCGGAGCCACTTTGCGGCGCGGCTTCAGCGCGAAGGTTTGGGCGCGCTGCTCCGTGTGTGTGTGTGTGTGTGTGTGTGTGTGTGTGTGTGTGTGTGTGTGTGTCTCACTCTTTCTCTCTCTCTGTCTCTCTCTCTGTCCATGGTCGTCCTGTGCGCAGCATAACGCAAATAGGGAGGCCAGCATACAAACCCTATTTTCACGCTGGTGGCCAACTCTGAATCTCATGAAAAGTTCAACGATGCTGACTGTTGTGCATGGTCAATACCAAGAGTGTTCGCCCAGAACTCAAGCGTCGCACGGCTCATTTGCCGCTCTCTGATTGGGTGTCCTCTGACCCCGGTGGCTCCAGTGCGGAATTGCACATCACCCCCGAGAAACCCGGATCGTCACGTCCTCGCACTGATAATGCCACTTACAATCAGTCGCAGATTGTGAGAAGTCAAACAAGTTAACTTCAATCAACGCATCAAGATACCCGCTGCGAAGAACCCAGTTTTGTTGCTTCGGATGTTGTTGCTGCCTGACGCACCTGGGTAAAGCGTCGGAAACAACGTGCGGAGTGACCGTGTGTTGCAGCGCACGTTTTCTGTGAGAGAGTCAAAATCAGCTCGCCTCATCAAGTCTCGGGATCTGAAGGAAGGCGTCAGATCCGTCAGATAGGCGTCCATTAGTTGAACGAGGACGGGCAGATATCACACGTCTCGGGTCCGCAGCCGCACAACGCTGCTTTCTTTTTGTCCACACCTGTCACTCAGCCTGCTGTCATCCCAGACGGTTCCAAAAGTTGGGGAAAGCAAGTTTGACAGTGTTGTTTGCGCCCATTATCATTCAAAAAAGAGCAACTCCGAATCTAGGGGTTCCGAGAGAAAGTTACACGCCTCTGTCAACACCCCAGTCAAATAACTTTTGTTCAAAATCATTTGAGTTGCACACAAAAGCAAAACTCTACAATCAAAACTTGTACGGCATTTTTGTGCAGGAAAATATGCCAACTGTGAAAGGTTTATGAAACTGTTTCATGTTGATTGAGCATCAAAAGTTACATGCAGAGGCTGCAAAAGATTTATCTATCTGATATTTCCATTTGAGTCGAGGAAGTTACATGTTTTGCCTGGAGCGAGTGGATACAAACGACGTCATGGATGGAGAAGAGGCCGCCATGACAGTTCTCAACTGATGTTGTTTCTGCCTGTGAGCGAGTCGCTTCTCCCTGTCGCCCGCGCCATGCGCCTTCACATGCTCCACGTGCCTGCAGGGGCCCAACAGCACAATACTCCAACACCTCGCATCCGAACGGTTCTTTTCAACACGCAGACCCACTGCCCTTTGACTAAAGTTGTGCTAAATTCGGCTCAGACCTCCAGGCTAGAACTTTTACCATAAACGGCTAATCACATGGTGGCCTGCTGCAGAGATAGGCATGTGTTTGTCAGGCTAAATGCTCCTTTTGTACCATCCTTTCACTTGTCTCTGTTTCCATCTGCGTTACATCTGCAGCTGATGAATGCGTATCAATGAAACTAATTGCAGATTAGGTGAGTGAAATTGTATGTTTTGGTGCCACAGATTTCGCATCTCTAGTAACTCTAGAAATCTCGCTGGAAGATATTGGAGACAAAAAATCATCTCACAAAATGCGGCATTGAAACAAAGTAACCGAAAAAAAAATTTTTTTCACAGTCTGTGTCAAAACCTGCACTCTCAAATGATTGGATCGAATTTCTCTCCGATATGACCGTCACACCGAACTCAGGCTGCAGAACGAGTTATGTCGCTCGCAATTGCGTTTGTACCGATTACGGGGTCTGTACGCTCTTCAGCAACATCCTCTCCAACTCGGTGTGCGCTCCGAGAAATAAGTGGATGTGACAGGCGAGACTTCCCCGCGCCACCATTACAGTAATTTCGTCTTTTGTTCAAATTAAATTTCTACCACATTTTCATCTCCTCAGTGAGCAGCACAGTCGCAATCCGATAATGCATTGGCTGCCCCCGAACGCAAAACGGTGCACTGAGAACCGACGTCTGAAATCTTCAATCGACAGTCCACAAGAAAATATTGCATTTTCAAAACAAGGAATGTGGATCTGCCCAAAAAATCGCTGGTTTCACAGCCCAGTTCTGTGAACCCTAAAACCTTAGTTCTGTGGGAGTCGGACTCGCAGAATATGACTTGGGAACGGACTGCGACTCGTATAAAGTGGCCTTCTCTCATTCGGACCTCATTTTCTTCACCGCAGCCGCAGAAATGAAGGGAGACAGGTGGACGGGATTGTTCCACGGGAAATCAGTCGTAAATAGCTGAACCAATTAGTACAAATAATTAAGACTCGAAATGCGATCCTCTGCAGATGAATGCATTTATTTTACAGCTTGGAAAATAATCCAACCACGGGAAACTTATTTGGACGCTTTCCTCGAAAGAGAATGAAGAGAGCGTCTTTCGTTCTTTGGTCCGAACAGTTTGTGTTCGGGTCACCCGAAACAAGGTTCCTGCAAACAAGTCTTTTGTCGCTGAAGACTGAATAAAATTCCAAGGACCGATGAATACTTTTTGCAACAGAAGCTCAAGCACATCAATTGCAATATCTCAATTTGCAGAGCTCAGTTTAACGAGCGGAATCATTGCTAATGATTTCTGCCTTTCAAAGCAGCCGACTGTGCAGCAGTTTACATCGCTGTTTGAAACGCAGGCAGATCAAAGCAGCGCGGGTGACGAATGTCATCCTCATGCGGCTCAGATTGGTCAGAAACACCACTTGTTTACGAGTGTGTAGTCGCTGTCTCCAGAATTGCTGAATTCGCTTCGATTGTCCTCGTCTGATGCAACGTGTTTCGCCAAAACCCGCGTCTGTGAGACATTCGGCAATCTGGTGCGCCCGTCTACTGGTGCGATTTCGACTGGACACCAAGACCAAGAGGCAGAAATCTGCGAACAGCAGTTTCGTGCGCATCCTGCTGTGAGCTCAGCCAGTGAATCTGCACTCATCAAACCGAGCCTAATCTGAAATTCAAATACCCGACTGAGAAACGGGATGCAATTTGGACCCAAAAATCATATTACTCACAGTGGAGCATGCTGAATGTTTCCCAGAAAAATCTTTACACTGGAGTGGTGCGGCGGCGATTAAGTGCTTTTTCTTTTCACTGGAGATCTTGACGCGCAGAACAAAGTGGGTTGAAGTTGCAAGGGGGGATCATGCCCAACTTTTGTGACTCAAAAATCATTTCGTTGCTCTATGTTCAAAGCTGTAGAAGAGTGAATGTCCACCGCTGGTTGTGGGAGGAGTGCCGTCTTCACAGTTTCATTCACAAGTCGATTTGCATAAAGCTTTTGACAATGCGAAGCAGATTCGGAGTTTTTTGGAAGATAATTGGAGCTGCCTCGGCGGTGACAATGGTAATTACAGTCAGAATTACACCCCATTCCACTTCATTGTACCTCAAGACAATGAAACCTGCGCCGCAGAGTTAAAAGGCAATCATTTAAGCGCTGGTCCTCAGGGACCGTGGAAAACTTTGCGTTGGTATGCAAGGCAAGAAGCAGGCATTTATTTCAATTTGGCTGACTAAACGGTCTCTGGGGAGTGGACTCTGCTGTGTGAGTGCAGTGAAAAAGTTCGCTTTCCTGGCAGTAAGGCTGCGTAAATCCTAACAACATTTTCAAAACATTGCAGACAACTTTCAAAAAAAAGTAGAAAACACAGCCACTCTATCATTGAAATTTTCTCATGGCGGAGGTGGAGACTGAGTTTCTGAAGGAACGACTTGTTTCTCATTTCGGTGCAATTTCACAGTTTGTGAAATCTGAGAGCCTCTTTGATCATGATCACTTTGAAAAAAGATAAATGAAAACTGAAAAGCTCTAATTGAGGAAGAGAGACGGCAAAACGTAATGCTGGCTCGTACGACAGATTGCGCTCAATAAACCGATTCACACTGAAAGATCCATAAATCAGGTTGGAACAGGGAGAGGGTTATTTTCAAAGGCACAAACTTGACAGATCAATATGAGAAACAAAAGCAGTGAAGTTGACCTTGACGGATCAATGGAGCTTCAAGTAGGATGTAGTTAGACGGCCAAGGTCTGTTGACGAAGTGCTGCACTTTGAAGCGGTTGTCATACTTGGGCGCCTCGGGCGTCGAGGGACGGGCACCCGGCCGCCTGGGTGCCGCGCCGCTGCTTTTGGTCGTTAGATCCCGCACTGGAGAGCGCGGATCCAAGGAGACTCTCAAGTAGAATCTCTGAGTCTGAATGAACAAAAGCTACGAAATGAGGCAAAAATTTGTAAATTGTGATTGCCCTGCCAACTGTGCTGAACTTAGCCATGTTTCAGAAAATACCGAACGACTTTCTCAAAGACACAAGAGTTTCACTTGCGTCCCATTGTCTTTTGTTACCGTTGTGTTTTGAGTCACACTCAGCTGACAGGTTTTTCGGGCATCAGAAGCTATTATTCTCGGATCCATAGCCGTTGACGACCCGCTGCAGCGCGCAGAGGCAGGACGGCCTCTTCTGCCGCGGCAAATCGAAGGCTTTTAGAGTCTGAACAAACCCAGCAATTTGTCTGCAACAAAGTGTGCGTTGGCAGACAACCTGCAGCTTCATGCAGTCAGACTGAGGGAAATCCATCAAAAGTGAATGAGTTTTCTTTGCGCTGTGCGAAGTCTTCTGCATTCTGCAGTTTCGCTGAGAAAGACGAGCTGCAAGAAAGGACTGAGTTTACCCGTAACATGCAACCCATTTACTCGGTCGCAATTGGTTGGTTGATTCGCATTCACTGAACTCGCACAATGAAGGCTTTATTTGCGGCCACCCATCTGATGTATCGATCCCTACTAAACGCCTCTTCGATTCCCACCACAGTCGATTGGAGTTTAAAGAGCTTTGTGATTGAGCTGTGTATCCGATCACTGCTCAGACTCTGCATGATTCACAGTGTAAATCCACATTGGAGCTCCAGCTGCACGCACGCCGGTGTTTGGGTGGTCTCACAAGAAGGTGGAAGAACCCGGTTGCAAAAGGGATTGTGCAGCCCTGGACAAGGAGAGGTGGAAGTACGACACGCCTTTCTCTGAAAAACTACAACACAAATCTCAGAGAAATATGGCGCAATATGAAATTTGTCACACAGTTTTCTGGTTGTGGCAGCTCGCTGAGATTTTTCAGCTGGTAAATCCAGAATTCAGAGCCTGAGGTGTGGAGAAATTGCAAATTCCTTTCATTCAGTCCAGTAGAAACCGCGTATGATTTCTTCTGGATTTTCAATGGCAGCTTCTCAAATGAAAATAATCTCCGTGCCCTGGACACACAAACTCTGCAAACGACATCTTTCACTTGAACATTTCATTACCTCTCAAGTCTCTCGGGTGGGAGACACCTGGATCCACAGCGCAGTTGCGGTGCCCTGCACGGAGAATGGGAGGGCGGGGCAGAAAGGTTGGGTGGAGGGTTCGGGAGGGGGCTGGATGGAGGGGTCTAACCGGTTAATGCGGTTATGGATTGATCTGGACCTTCCCATCCATCTCCCGCCGTCCAGGCCCTGGAAAACACGGATCAGCAGGACATGTCACCATTATCCAATCACCGCAGTCTTTGTTCACACATTCTGCAGCAAAGTCAATCTTCAAGCTATCAGACATCTTAAGATGTGGCTTCATGTGTCACACTGAATTTGAATAATTGCATCAACATGAAAGATGAACATGAAGTAAGCGCAGCATGAAAAGCAAAATTATGGTAATGTTTCTCGGTGCAAAAAATTTACCAACTGATGTCGGATGAAAGTCATTTCGTCAGTGCCAGTCACAAGTCGTGTTCAGACCCTTCATGCTTTTCTTTGTACGAGTACTGCTCTGGACGAACATATCAAAGCAAAGCATATCCATTGACATCGAAGGAAACTTCCACCACACAGGACGTACAAACTGAAACAATTCTCCCTCAGTTGAAAAAATTGACATTTACTTTCAAATTTTCAAATTTCCTGGATGGATACTGAATGTAACTTGATGCCCTGAGTGTAATGACCTCCATCAGAAGTGGAATCAAGTTACCATTCGGGTGTCAAGTCGATTGAGACAAAAGGAGTCGGAGGAGTGATGATCAGCGAAGCCCGACTGATGAGTCGCGGTGGATCCCGGAGTCTTCCTGCTGCGGAGACACCTGTCAGCTTCTGCTCGGTTCAACCCAGTTTCGTCTCTCGAATCGTAATGTGTCAGTTTGTGTCGGACGCCTGCGTTATCAAAGCGCCACCGTTGTGTAAAAGAGCCCCACACCGTGGCTTCTTACTTTAAGACTGCTGCACAAAAATTTCTTTCCTTGAAGGCTGTCAAAAGAAATTCTTGTTAGCGGAGTGTGGATAGATGCCCAGCAGTCGATGGGATGCAGCCACCACCCACTGATCTCTATCTGCCACGGACGGCCCCCTGCGCCCCATCAAAACCATTTGTATGAATTAGGCAGCTTGGTGATTGCGCTTTATCAACACAGCTAATTGGATCAAGAGGATAAAGTGTCCGAAAGAGCAGCTGAAATGTGTCTTTTATTCTTTCGCTTACAGGTGTCCGTCGTCTCATTGCTGCGTTGAATCACTCTGTCATCTGCTGTTACATTTTGTGCGAAGCTCTCCCTGCGGTGCTCAAAGAAAGAGCTGCAAATTACTCATGTCCAATTGTGCTAGAGATCACAAGGTTCGCATCAAAACAGAATTGCATGTGCAAGTGCGAGTATCTTTGTCTTTTGTGCAAGGGTAATCTCTGCATTATTTGTTGCTCCTTGGCTAATCAGCGTTGCTTCATGTTGGACAAGCAACAGAGCCAAGCTGTTGAAAGCTGGAGCTGTTTGCGTGCAAAGGTAAATACTCCGTTGAAATAATCCATCCTTCTGGCTTTATTACATTCTGAACGACTCGAACTTTGCTTGTGAAAAGAAAGCCACAAGACCAGCTCAACAACATGACGACAGAAGGGTCAGGGTTGCGGCGCATTTCTGCAGACCTCGTTCTGCGGGAGGGAGCGCCTCTGCGAGTCGCACGTCCCGCGGGTCCCTTCCTTCCTGTCGCGGGGAACTGGCCAAATTGACTGGTGGCGGCGCTCATTTCCGTCCGCGGCTCCTCCACATTCGTACACTCTCAAATGCTGCGAAGGGGCAAAATCTGAGGCATTTCGAGGTCCGCAGGTTTTGAGGCTCCACCCATTGCTCCAGTTTCCGTCCGGATCAAACCCGATCAGTTGCAAAAGTGTTTTCTTCAGCAACAGACAAACACTTTGCCTTGCCTTGTAGGTCTAGTTGTTCACTTTTCACTGAGATTTAGCCAAAGTAGGGGGTTTTGGGTGTGTGAGGCACAAAGATCTCTGCCTTGCTGGAAAGGCACTTCCATTTTCAGAGTGTGTATCTATCTGCGCTCATTTCCCGCGTCGCGCTTGCTTCACGTTCACAGTTTTCCGGACATTCACATCCGCCCACCTCCCCTGGACTGCCCGCTCTTTTCTCCTTATTGGAGCAGTTTTGAAGCAAACGTTCTCATTCAGGTCAGTGAATTCAGGATAGACCATCAGACACGATCTTCCATTTTGCAGAATTTTGGTACATCAGCGGACGAATCAAGAACTCGTGACTTCCAACATTTTGTTCAAGAAAATTGTGGCGATCAATTTGCAATGCATGTTGTTGCGCGGCTGAAGGCGCACGTGAAGGAGTACTACATCTTCCTCTCAGACACAATGCGTCGCTGTTTCTGCTCCATTCGCGTGTTTGATCTTTATTTCCGATCAATTATTCACGAATGGCGCGTTTTGTCTTTTTATGACAGGTCTGTTCTTGGTCTTGACTCCTCCACCTTGTGTTTTCACACCGCCTCGTTGACTCCTTCCATCAATAATTCAGATACCGCGTTTTGTCGTTTATTGAGATTTGCCGGCGCATTCCTGCTGCCGAAAACAATATTTTGTCCACAATGCAAGCTCCTTTTGAGCAATTTTACCTTCCCAGCAAAGCTGATTGTTGCAATAAATTCGTCATGTTAAAAATAAATTGAGGAGGTTCGACTTTGTGCCTATCGAGTGTCATCTGTTCGGGCGGACGTACATGCGCATTAATTCACTTTAAATCGGAGCGGCAGAATATTGGGGTCCCGAGTCTCAGCGAGCCCCGAGGCACAACTGCGATTTCATGAATGAATCACACAATGGAAGCCAATTCTCTGAAGAAACAATCTTACTCACTTTTCCAAAGCCCATTGTTTTCCTCATTTGCTGCGCAAAGTCTTGCGAAGCAGAAAGCTGTAAGAAGGCTGCACAATCTTTAAAAGATCCTCACCTGTTTCTTCTGAAGATTTCCAGATTGCTTCTGAGGCGTACAGAAACATGTGCAACTTGCGAACAGAAAAACTGCAGCGTGTGCTTGCGAGATTCCGCGAGCACACAAACGAGCGTGTTGTGGGTCCGCGTTTCACAGATTTAAACCTTTGATTTTCAACATCGTCCTTGTCGTCTCTAGTTCCAGGCATGCGGAAGCCGGACCAGAAGGACATCGTGATCTCGGGCGTGTCGGCGCCGTCGGACGTCTTCTGCTCGGTGCCCGGCCGCCTGTCGCTGCTCAGCTCCACGTCCAAGTACAAGGTGACGGTGGCGGAGGTGCAACGCCGCCTCTCGCCGCCCGAGTGCCTCAACGCGTCGCTGCTCGGCGGAGTGCTCAGGAGGTGAGTGCGTCTTCTCCCCACTGTTTGTCTGACCGTCGCCTCTCTCAGAGAGGTGCGCACAACGCCAGTGAAAGAGAAAACGCGGCAACAAGTTTCGGTCCTGCCCACTTGCAAGCAAACTTTGAGCGTTTTGTCTTTTCTGGAATGAACTGAACTTGCGTTTCCGAAAAGCACGTCTTTGGAAAGAATGAGTGAGAGACGAGTGAATTTATATCATAAAAGTACACGATAACAGGCCTTCTCATTCAGGTGAACAGTCGAAGACCTGGAGTTTCTTCCGGAACTTGTTGTTCAGGCTGGAATGATCGGAATGTTTGAGGTGTGCTCTCTTTCAGTTGCAGATCAGTTGAATGAGCGGAGTTTGCAGAGATAAACTGCAGTTTTAGATTTCAGTGCAGACGTCAATGCGTGGAGGTGTATGCGCAAGGAAAGAGAAACCTTCAGATGGAGATAACGAGTAGCTAGTCTGTTGCGAAAAGAATCACTAAAATGCGATCAGGAAACGGCCGTTTTTCTAAAGGACTCCCTCATATTGAAAAAGCCCATTCAACCCGAGCAGATGAAAGCAAAAATCGTCTGATTGACAAAGATCTTGAGCGCTGTTCCGGCAGTCTTTCATCAATGCAACTCAACATATCGTAGAGAGGGGGGAAAGTTTTGACTGTGTGGTCTCCGGTTGAGGTCCGGGGTATCGGTTGACAGGGAGGGCCTCAGAAGCAAGAGGAGGGTATTGTTCACTCGGAGAAATGCGAACTGACGGCCCGAGAAAGCGGCACCATTTGGGTCTTTGTAGCCAGGTAAACTTGAGAAGGGCTCGGGCCGATGGAAGTCAACGAATAAGAAAGTCAAACACTTCTTAAACATACCTTCCAACCCCACAAAAAACTTTGTAATAATGCGTTCAGCATTTGTAAGGAGCTTTAAAGTGTACATTTTTGGCACTTTTTGTCACTTTACGACAGAAAATATGTTTTTAGCAGTGATAGCATCACACTTTTATGCGGCTGGAGAGGGTTGCTGTTTTTTTCTGAAACAAAAACTGTGTATTTTGTTGCTTTTCTCTGTTCGGGCCAAAGCTGTTTTGATTCCATTGGGATGACCATGTTGACGTTTCGCGAAGCATGAATTTAATGGAGCTCTCCCGTTTAGGTATCGCTGGAGGCCTCGGCGTGTCGGAGGGAGGATAGAGCCAGTAACATGCTGCTTCTGCCGCAGACAGGACCCTCCGGCTACGCGCTCAGTGCACCGACGAAAACAAGATCAGTCCATATCTAGACCAAACCATGATGGTCAAATGGACGCGTGTAAAAGTGTATGCGTGGCATGATTTTTATACACGCGAGTTTGTGGAAATTGTGGCGAGCTCAGGAGAAAAACACAAACCCATATGGTGATCAAATTTGAAGAATTATACTGTGTTTGAAACAGGTGGAATCTTGTCCTGTGACCTTGTGTTGTGAATGTAGATGATGCTCGCTCGACTTGAATCTCGTCTGACATGAAGAGATCTTGTCCATGTCGAGATGACCTCAATATTTCATCTCGCTGCTTTTTCTCCGTGTCTCCACGTGGATTGCTCCGGGGTATTTCGTACCATTTGGATGCGGCCGCTTGCCCTTCAATTTGTGCGCTTGTCATGCTTTTCAGTCTGGATCAGTGGTAAGAGCTCAATCTGGCGACCTGCTCAGGGCTCTGACAGGGGCCAGCTTGCTGCGAATGTTTCTCAGATTTCTTCAGAGGAAGTTCTTCTTCTGGTGGACTGGAAGTTAGTGCGTTGTTGCAAATGCTTTGAGCAGTTCGTCGTTTGAAAAAAGTGACACAAGGGATGTGCACGAGAAGCTGATGATTGTGTGCGTGAAAATTATCTCATTGAGTGAAGTACACAAACACAATGTGGTTTGTCCACAAATTTGGTCAGCATCCACACACGAAACTGCGAGTGTCACGTTTGCAAAATTCTGAATCTTTGGGAGGCCCTCCAGCTGATCGCAAATGGGAAGGGACCTTCGCAGTTTTTTCGCTCACAATATTGCGAAGAGCACTTTGAGAAATGGCTCCCGTGTTACTCTGTATCGATCTGACATGTCAATATTTGTATTTTCGCATCATGTCGGGATTTCAAACAAGTTCGGCAAAAAGCAGCAGTAACTCAGAACTAATGTGTTGTGGCTGACAATCCGTTTGGGTCCACCACGGTGGATGTTTTGCGGATTTATTCAACAGCGCACAGCGAAACAGGTTCAGTTACGCGCTCTCAACAAAAGTTGTGGAGTGTAGAACTTGTTTTTCACAGATCAAACCCAACGGCAGACAGGAAGAGTGCTGCCCATTCACCACACATCAAACCTTACGCGCTGTTGTGTTTTTTGTTCAGAATGAAATAGAAACGCACCAGCATACATCCCCACATGGAACGGGACACTCCTTGAAGGAGCTAAGTGGGAAATTGGCTCGGTACTTGTGTTGTTTGAACAATTTTCTTGCAGTTTTGATCAAGCGATGTATCGACATGCGTGCCCAATGAAGCGCTATGGAGCATATTTGCACGGGTCGTTTCAAGTCCATGCCTGCTTGATGACAAGAAACGCATACACGCGTTTTTGGACGAAGGTTGATGCAGGGGCAGGGATTCGATACTTCATTCTGACAACGTTCCCGCACAGATCACGGGAGAGTTGGAACACGCCCATTTTGTTGGAAAGTTTTCCATTTGGTGGTGTTCCTGGAGCACACACAAGTATCGAAAGATGGGATTCTATGTCCGGATTGTCATGTATAGCGCCCTGACAGTCTTTTCTGTGCAAACGCAGTTCTCAAATGTTGGCGAGTGATTGCGCACGTTGGGGTCCGACGGCACTTGTCTCACCAGAGCTCGCCCGGCCTCCGCACCGTGCACCTCGCGCCGCGGCCCCCGCCGCCGCTGCCGCCGCGCAGCTCGAGCCTCGGGCGACGCGACGGATGAAAGTGACGTCGCGCTCCCCGAGGGCTTCGTTAGCCAAACCAAACATTCCGCACCCCCGCTCAACATGCTCGCAAACCTCTCCACCTCGCGACATGCTGAGCCCCTCACGTCCTCCACAGACCCTCCCTTTTCTGGTAGATTTGAACTGGTTGTGTCACAAAGTGCGCAAAGGAATAGATTCCAGGGAAATGGCTTCAAATTCAAAGCCAGGGCCTCAATTTCCCACAGGATTTTGCACCTGCAGCGAAAGGAAGCTCGTCGTCCCGAAAATGGGCGAGGAAGGGGGTGGGGGCAGAAAATTTCAATTGTTTGTTCTCGTAAGATACCAACTGCTTCTGGTAAAGCGAGTCCTTGGTAAAAGAAAAGTGTTCCAAAATCTGGACTGACGCTTCACATCTCTGGACGGATCCAATTGAAAACGCGAACAGGATGCGTCGTCGAGCTTCTCACCAAAGCAACACAATATTTACATACCAACAGGCAGTGCACAAGACACGTCTTTCGGCGACAATGACCCGATACAAGCACAAGATCATTAAAACCTCATAGAGAATTCCCCATAAACGGAGGGGAGTCCCGTGGCCTGAGGCACCAGCTCCCATGATTGTGTACTCAGTGACTCCTGAAAATGACTTTTTGTGGACACACATGAACACCTTTTATGGCAGTAGTTTTTTGAGGAACGTCGTCCAGACAATTGTGAAACGATCAAAATTGCTGCGAAATTCGTTTTGAGGGTGATCACAACTTGGAAGCTACGGCTTGTCTGTTCCATGAGAACCTGCACTCAATGACAGTTCGTTTGATTCGGAACTACACCTCTTTGGACAGGCCACACAAAACCACGAACAAGTTGGTGTTCAAGGCTTGGTCTGAGCTTCAGGTGTTCGGATGTGAACGTTTGACAGGGTGGGTCATTATGCTATCAGTCGCAGCAGGGAGGGGTATTTGTCGAGCGACCTCTAACTACCTGACATAATGACGCTCGTTTACTACTGGCGTTTTGCACCTCCACTCGAATTACTCCCCAGTAATATACAAACTTATTTTGGTCAAGTTTCCAATTGTTTGCCCGTCACTATGTTCACGGCAATGTTGCTGATCAGCTGTGAAGACAAAGAAGCAGTGAGAACAAGAATGAACTTCGAGTCCTGTTCGTACAACTGCGATTGAAATTCCACCATGTCAACATACGCGCAGGAAACGTCCTGCTTTTCGTGAATTCCAACTCTGCTAATTCTGATACGATTGAATGCTCAATGTGTGATTGTAGCAAAGGCTTTGTCCAGACGAGCATAAAGTGCTAATGTGGTGGTTTGATTAAACTTTACAAAGTTCTGGTCTCTCGGGGCATAGTTCAGCCACATTGTGCACTTGATCATGTTCAACTGCAAAATATTTTTCGAAACCTTCTTGAAGAAATGAGTTGTACAATTGGGAAGTTGTGGAACTCGTTGCAAGCTGAAACGCAGCGAAATAGACCTTGAACAGAACTCGAGCAGTTTCTGGCATCTATCAAATGTCCTAATTGGTTAAATTATTGGGAGACAAAGGCAGAGAAAAAAACCGTTTGGGATGTGTTGGCGGCTGACAAGAGTATTGTTTCCATGCGATACCCGCAGCATGTCAATTATTGCTGTTCATTTGTTTCTGCGCGCTCACTGGAGGTGTTGTGAGCTGTTGTAGCGCGACCTGTTCGGAGTTTCCCATTGTTTCCCGCACAGGAACCTTCACAGGAGTGATTGCCCGCAATCTGTGTGCACCGCCACGTTCAACCAATTTATTAATTAGCCACAGTAAGTTGAGGCACGTCGCTTGCATAATAAGCGGCTCCGAGACTGAGGGACTGAACGCAGCAGAAGCTGGTTTTGCCTTAATTACGGCGGTGCACAACAAAGTGCAAAGTCTCTTAATTCTATTGCTCAGTTTTACCAGGACAAATTGACAAGAAATGAAGACTGGGCAGTTCCCAAGAGAGACCTAATTCCTCACGCCTACTCTGACTGGCAGTAATTTGTTGGAAAACTCAACAATGGTGTGCGTGCACATGATCGTACCAACTGGTAGAAAGGTTGAAAACAAAATCGAACTGAATTGTTTTTTCGTGAAGTCTGCTACCAATGCCTTCACCAAGCAGCAAAACACGATCTTGAGCCTGAAACACATTTTGGGTTGGGCTTTCATTCTGGACTTTTGAGGGGGATGATATCGAAGGACTTATTTTTGCATCGCGCACTCACAACAGGTGCGACTGACTAGAAGCGGGAAGATTACAAGTTTCTTTGTCTCGCAGATAAAGCAGGCAGGTGAACATATTTCATGTGTCATCGTTCAGCTATTGCAGCCAGCCGACCGAGGGGGTTTACAAGCAGATAAAAGTGAGTTTTCGTTTGGGCTTAACAAGGACCATCTTTCAGGAATGTTCATCAACTGTCGTTCTCCAAGTCATTCAATGTTAAAAGGGGCAGAAGGGGAAAAAGAGGGATGAAATAAAAGATTTTATTGATGATAGCAATGTTCATGAAGCATTAAGTTTGACAACAAAGCCCAACAAATGGTTGAGTCACTTCGATAAGCATTCTGCTGGAAAGGTGCGAGGGGGTGGCTATCATTTCCTACGCAGACTCCACAACATATGGGCTCAAATTCTGCATTCTTTTCACTGAAATTCTTTGGAGACATGCAATTCAAAAGACGTATCGGAGAAAAAATGAAGTGCATTTAATAAGATCGCTGCCCCGTAAGGCCAATAAAGGGCATTAGCGAGCTCATCGCGGAGCACAGATCGGAACGTGGGGTTCTTTCACGAGCTATTTATTTACCGGCGCTCTGCGGTGGTTTGTGGAATTTTCTTACAATAAAACAGCGTGTAGAGCAAGAAGGGAGGTAGCTCATTTCACCTACACATTTTCCAGTGCGCTGAATTCAGGCAAAAGGCACAGACTACATTGACAGTATATCAAGACCCTTTTGTCAATGTGCGGAGCTTTGGCCTGCTGAGAAATGGGAAGAAAGCGGGAAACTTCTCCGACAAAGCGAAAGGTTCAGACTTGTGCTTGATCATTCCTGTGTGAGTGCGTCTGAATACAGGCAGTCTCTCTCCTGCAACAATAACATACCGACAAGAAAAGTTACACGGTGTCACTTGAAAGTGTCTCCATAGTGATAAATAATATCCCTGACTTTGTGAAGAGTGATGAATATTGGGGGTTTCAACGGTTTAAGTGGTTATCTAGGACTTAATGATTTCATGCTATGGAAATAAGTGTCGCTGCATTTCATTCTTCCTCGATCCCTGCTCTGCTGCAATATTTCACGTGCAGCACCATGTCTCACCCTTTTCACATTCTTTCAGCGCTCAATTAATGCGGCATTTTTGATAAACCTGTCAGTTAATTGATACAAAACTACGCATAAAGGCAAACATTGTCATAACTGCAACGCCTGCTTCTTTTTGAGTGGTGCATATCAAAGCGCGTATTGGTTGGTTGATCTGAGTACCCCGCCGTTCTGTGAGCACCCAAACCTTCAGACTGGTCGGCAGATCAAGGTCTGTTTACTCTCATTATCTGCGTAACGTGCTGTGGTCACTTAACCACTGAGTGCGAAGAGGCGTACCTCAAGCTTCAGTTATCAAATAATAAGTACGCTGCGCCTCGGGCGCTGTTTGCAGTAAAATTCATCTGCTCACTAATTGCTGAGCTTATCTGTGGGATATATTCAATTATATGATGTCTGCCTTGGTCACATCTTCAAATTTTGAAGTTTTGTATGTCGCAGAGATTGTACGGACGAAAAGAAATATAAAATCAGCCACAGTGGAAAAGGACGGTGAGCAGCTTCTGGTCAGTTGGTGTCAGTGTGAGGAAGCAAAAATCAACTTCTTGCTTTCTCAACAGAGGATTGAGCAAAGCGTGTCAAATGGTGATTCAAGAGGTGATTTAGTCAAAATGATTTTTTCAGGAGATGCAAAAAGTACCCATTGCCAAAAGCATCAAAGGACATTGGCAAAACGGAAGAGGTTTATTGGAGAGGTGAGGGTTTGATTGGGCAAACGGCTTGAGATGCACTTGTTGTGTGCGAAGTGCTGCGTACTCACAGAGCCCTGATAAAGTACTTCCCTCCATTACAGGGAGAGCAAACCCATCAGAAACATGCAGCACAATGCTTCGCATCCACCCTCCACACTTAATGACTTGCTCAAGAAGCACTGCAGCCTTTTGTTATGAACTGCAGCAAGCAAATACTGCTGCAACAAAAGTGGCCATTATAAAAGCGAGCAGGCCATGCTCTTGACAAGTGTGGCAGAGCAACAGCACTCAGCTTTTAATTGGGCGAGGCTTCAGAGATGAGTGCTTGAGAAATCTCAGGCGCATGCAATGATGAAAGATCATGCTTTTGCCAATCACCGTTATGGCCACTATTTACACATGCGCCTCCCAGGCTCGTTATTATTGCACAGAAATGAATTGCTTCCTGCAAACTCCTGCAGCAGCTCTCGTGTGTACGGACCAGATGGTCAAATAAAGCTAACTCAAACTGATACTGTTTCCCAACAGACCTCCTGCTGAATGTAGTGTTTTACGAAACCTCTCATGCCTTATGTCTAATGCACACCACTGCGGCCGCTGTGAAAACTGGAATTTCAACGTCACTCTTGTCTGGTGTCCACGTTGGAACAAGTGCTGTTTTTCTTGAGGTTGTTTCTGAATTTTGAAAAGTTTCTAGCAAGACCGGCAAAAAGAATTGAGATTTTTCCCAAGGAAAATTACCTGCTACTTTTGCAATCACCAGTGATGCTCATTTTTGACACTGACAGACTGATGAGGCAGCTGTAATATTTAATTTTCAGCTCTCAAAGGACTTTAATTGCTTCTGTAGCATTGCTCCAAGACACCATGTTTGACATGCGTGAAGAGCAAATGTTTCAGATGACACTCGCCTGGTCCTGCGATACTTGCTCTCAACGACTCTTTTCGCAGATGGAGGTGAAAAACATTTGGATTTCGGGAGAGCAGAAGGGCCACCGAAGAAGCTACAATTCCTTTATTGTGCACTGAAAGACAAAGCATTCTGTGTCTTTCCTCAGGAGAGTGTCTCACAATCAAATCCCACAAACAATAACCGTTCTTCACGTTTCTTTCATTCAGGGCAAAATCCAAAAACGGCGGTCGATCTCTGAGGGATAAGTTAGAGAAAATAGGTTTAAGTTTACCGGCTGGTCGGAGAAAGGCTGCCACCGTCACTCTCATCACGTCTCTGGTGGAAGGTAAGTACAAAAAGTACTCTTCATACTCGCGTCTCAACTCCCGGTTTGTCTGCTTTCAGAGCAAAGTCCAAAAACGGCGGCCGAGTCCTTCGTGAAAAATTAGAGAAAATAGGGTTAAGTTTACCGGCGGGAAGACGCAAAGCTGCCACAGTGACGCTGTACACGTCGCTCGTGGAAGGTACGTAAGTATGGCGGCGTCGGTAGTGAGCGTCGTACTTGTGCTGTAAAGTGGGCGGCGTCGCGTCGCATGAGGCGTCACTGGTACATAATGCGTGTTGCCGCATCCCTCTGACCACTCTCACACAAAGCAGTTTCCAGTTTTGGGGCAATTGATTGCGCCTGAACACCTGGATTTACAAACAACGCACTGATGAACATGTAAAATTTCCAGCACACTTCCCAACTTGTGGAAGTTCCAATGTGCCTTGTTCTGTTTCGACAGAAGGAGATTTGATTTGGACAAGTCGTATGATTCCAATTCAAACCACCAAGACTGTATCATTGCATCTCAGATGCAACAGAATACAGGAATCAAGTGGTCAGAAGGCGTTGTGCAGCTGTACAGTGAGTGCTGCTACCCTCCTGCAACCCTACTTACGAGTATGTACATAGAAAAGCTTTGCGTCTTCCTGCCTGTCTACTGTTTTGTACCCCCCTTGGGTAAGTATGTATATTTTACTTTTGTATATTTTCAATGTTCCCACCGACATATGTCGCTGTTATGTTAATTTTAAATGCTCTGGAGGTAGAAGTATTACACCTTTGTGTACTTGAATAATGGAATACATCTGACGTGGGCAACTTCAGATATGGAGCTGAGTCTTTGAACTTGTATTGAACTACAATTTAAAGTGATGTTCATCCTCTTCCTATTATTTCTTATTTATTTTGACTATTTCCTGTGTGTTGAAGAACAATACCAAAAAGATGTGAGACGCTTGGTCAAGCGTTCGAAATTTCAAATTCACTCGACGCACGAGTCTTGCGCAGCTACACAAAGAGCAAAATTTGCGTGAAAAGAGAGGCTCGGGGAATAGAATGCGAGCCGAGAGCAAACCTGCAAAATCCGCCTGAAAAGGACCTCGAGAAACTGAAAGAGTGACAAAGCTGGTTACAACGAAGAAACTGTTTCTGGCGGAGCAAACCAGGTTATCAGGCAGTTGGTCCAGCGTCATGTTGTTGCCGTCCTTGATGGTACATGCAGCAGCAGTCGCTTCCGAAGCCTGCAGGCAAAAATCTTTGCTGCAACTCGAGCCAGAAATGTGTACAAATGTGTGCTGCACGGCTTCTTTGATCTCTGTTTCCTACACAACAACAAGAAGTGAGTTACACAGAGATGTCCCCAGTCGCTTGTCAGTCTGCTACTTACTATCCGCCGATATTGCACGCAGCTTTATCTCCCTACTATTCAACAACAAAGTTCTATTGATATCCCGACTTTCGAATATCTTACACTCCAGCATTTCGAAATGTCTGAGTGCGTACAATCTGTTCTTTGATTGAACATGCAGTTGGACTTGAGTGATGCATTTCCTGAAGTGAATCAGGGACAATGTTGTACCTCAAGAGTGCAATACTTCATGAATCTGTAGATTACGTTTGATGAAAGTGAAGCGGCTATCAAACAACAAGTGAGGCTATTGTTGAAGAAGGCTGGGTGCAGTTGGTTGACCCCTGGGTGACAGAGGAAACATTGCTCTCACTGATATGGAAATAGAGAGCAAATGGCCGAGAAGCAAGGCTCTGAGAGGTCTTACAACCCAATCACTGTCCATCCCTGGTGACTAGCAGTCTTCAAGTAAAGACCATTGCTCATCTATTGTTTAGAGCAGATTTGTGAATGTAGATGGATGGGTCAGGCTCTCCGCGGAGAAGGCTTTTCAGAGGCAGATGTTGCTGAAATGAGATGAGAGCAAAAAGAGCATCGGACTGTCACAGAAGACATCCCGTTCTGTCAGTTTCTCCCACCGCGATGCGACCGCATCTCACAGGATTAAATTGCGACTTGCTCTTCGCTCGGCTTTAATGGCAAAACCTGTTACATTTGCAACTGCATACCCTGAGCTTTTGAAAAAAGGGGAACGCTGTCGGTTGGAGCAGAGCATTTGCTCATGTATACTTCTTTTTTCGCGGCAGGGAAGATTTTCACCAAAGTACGATCTTCGGTTTCTGCGTCAAGCACCTCAAATTCTTTTGAAATTGTTTTTACAAACGTATTCACGCATTTGTTTCGAGTTGCTGTGGCGTCCACACTTCACCACGTGCGCGAAAAGTCCAGACAGACAAAGTTTTGTGCCTGAAGCCACCGGCAGGAATTCGACCGTGCGTGGAGGTGCGCCAGATCGCAGCGACCTTTGTGCTGCGCATTTGACAGACCCAACCTGACCCTGCACGAGGCAACAGAAACACGCAGCTTCCTGCAGGGAGGTTCCACGCCATCGGTGTTTTCCGTGTGACCTTACAGCATCCAAAAATCATGATAAAATGCCGGAGAAAAAACTGCCACTCCCCAAACCCGTCCTTGCCCGATTTCTCACTCTTCGTTTCACAGTCTGTAGTGTCTTTGGGTGGAGGGGGAGAAAAATGACGTTGGAAAGGCCAGTGTCAAAAATGACAATCCTGCTTGGATCCAACAGTTGTTTGAATTTTGCAACGATGCACAACAGCGTGAAACATGTGTAGGGAGGCGCAACTGGTTGTAGAACACGGTGCAGCAATGTGTTCGCCAGCTTCCAGGCTACAGATGCGAATAGGCCGGCCTTACGAGGGGGTCAAACTCAAGGTAAACAGCGGGCAATAGAGGGCGTATTAGTGGCTGTTATTGTAGCTGAGATCTGAAGAACTCAGGTTACGCCGCCCCGAGATCAAAGAAGAAGCCGTCGTCTTGCGTGAAGCTGCCTAAATACCAGTGCAATACTTACGCGATCCACGCAACCTGCCGACAAATTGTGTGAAATGTACTCAAGTACTGATGCGACCTGCCGGTTGTTGAGTTCGTCTGCAACGTTCCACCTTCCTCGTACAGTATCTGTGGGACGGAGAAAACTCACAGCATCTGAAAAATTGTCGTCCCGTTGGTGTTCCCTGAGTCTGTTTTTCGCAACATAGATGCAACGCAAATTTTAAGCTCAGACGACAGTGACGTCTGTAGCTGGCCGATCCCCTACGTTTCGAGGCACTGGGATTTTGCGCATCATGTTTCAAGTTCAAATCACAAGTGCCGTTGGAATTTATGTTTATATTCACAACACTATCAGATGCCCCGGTTTGTACACGGTGCAAGCAAGATCTGAGGCCAGGCCAAAACAGGAGCTGGTGCCGGCTTGACTTTTGACCTCGGGAAAAAGTACCCTGCACTTACCTGTGAAGACGAAGCTCGTTTGAATCCCGCTGAGAACGGAAGACAACCTGACCAAGGAATCGGTTGTGCGTCTGCGAGCATCATTGCCAAACCGCATTTTTCAACCAAGACAGAACATATTATTTTGACTCAGCTCGGAAATGTCTTGGTTGAGCCAAGTACGTTTGCGCAAGATCTGAATGCAAAAAGATGAACTTGTCAAACAGGCAGCGACGAGAGAAGTTTGACAAGCTTCTTGAGGCCTGATTTTGCGCGGGGTTAATGAGCCGGAGGTGGCCTCTGTGAGAAAGACAGACACTCACTCAGTGATTCTCCGCTGCTTCACTGCAGATTCGTCGGTACTCGATGCACGCTGCACCTCTACGCGATCCAACATCAAAGAGCCGCCCATGTAAACACACAAAACGTGATTGTAACGTTATCTAATGCTGCAACATCTATATCCGCGCATATTTTGCCGTCTGTGCCAGACAATCATTCCCACTGAGAGGGGAATTTAGGACTGAATTCCAACGGAGATCAAACCACTGCTGTGGCAAACTTGCGAAGGACCAAAAGTGAACTTCGTACTGGTCAGAAACAGAATCGAGAATGGGCTGTCGCAACGCAACGCTCGCCACATCTTGACCCTTGACCAATACGAAACAAATTTCTCGTACCTTTGAGCCCGTGGTTCGGCCGCTGACTGCTGGGGATGAGCAACAGGACAACTGCAATGAAGGACAGTGTCACATTCAGCGGTGTTCCAAGGACTGTTTCACATTCCTGTATCTTGACCTGAAATTAATTGAGGAGGATTCCATGTGTCACTGGATAACAATCAACAAATTCAAGCTATTTTCTCGGGCGTTCGGTGGCCCTTGTTAAATCGTTGACAAGCCAATGTTCTTTGGTTGCACGGCCAAATAAACAACAAGTCGTTGAACATTCGAGACATGAACTCGAAATGACAGAAATATAATTAGATTTTTATGGAGAGAAAATGTACGCGGCAATTTTCGTTGTCAGAAGCAATCAGCCAGTACAATGGGAAGGTGTTCCGCCCATTTTAGAAGTTGATTTTTTGTAATTAAAATTTCCAGTGAGTTAGGGATGATAAATGACGGTCCTTTGTGCGAGGAGACCGGGCTGGTGCCAAGTGTGGTTTGGGCTTGTGCTCAACAGGCGCACCTACAGCAGACTGCAAAAAGAGCCAAGGTTACTTCGGGTCAGATGCGCATCCACCCAAACACAACCTCTCATTACTTGATTCGAACCCCAACAAGAGTTTTTCTGACGCCTGGCCAGTGCACTGAAATTTGTCGCTGAAGAAACTCACCACTCTGGCGACTCTTAGTCTGGAATCCTGTTTATTGAATTTGCAAAAAAGTGTGCAAAGTGAGCAAGTGATGTTTTTACTCAATTTCAAAACAGCCAACAACAACAAGCAAAATGAAATTCAGAGATCTAGGCGAGGACTCGAGTGTTGACACTTCTGAAAGGATTAGTGAGCCAAATTTTCAAAGAGGACATTGTGTGTGTGAAGTGTAGCGTTGGCGCGCTGCCCGCGCCGCGGTGGGCGCTGTCGAGGCGGCGGCGCTCGCGGTCGCTCGGCGCCGGAGACAGGGCTGGCAGCGTCGCCGCATCAATCTCAACGGTCACCGCAAACATGCGAGCTTCTTCAGATCTCATCAAATCTGCACTGATTGGGTTTTAATGGCTTCGATGCTGCCTTTCGAAGACGCGTTTCTGTGCAAGTATTTTTCGAGTCAAGAAGTTCTCAGTGCGCTCCGAAGTCTGCAGCTCTGGTCGCGTCGACGTTCAACTCAAACTCGTTCGAGACAAAGGGAAACAATCCGTTCTGAAACAGAAGTCCCTCAAAACTGAATGCGAGTAGTTAGCACATTGATGAAAGGTTGTTCACAGTTTTCGAGACATAACTCATGAGAGAAGCGCGTCGGAGCGACACTTGACACTGACTGCTGGCTGAGGTGCAGAAAGACTGTCAGCGTTGGGTTACCAGCGGCGGCCCAACTCTGACACGAGGCATCTGTGCCTGTTAAAAACCCTCACATCTTGTCAAAGACCAGTTTTTGTTTCGCTTTCTTGCAACTCCAACACCAACAGGTCTTGGCGATCAACACCTGGTCTTTTGAGCAGAATCTTCGTGTTGGTGGCAAGAACGATGCACCCAGTGCACTCACCAGTGTCTCTCTCGTGCAATGATTCCAGTGGATCCATCAATCAGTTGTATTTAAAGGCTTCTTCCAAATGTTTTTACAATTGCCAAGTGCCGCCCGTCTCCGTCCGTCTGGATTCTATCTTGACGGACGGAGCTTTTTGCCGTATCAACCGCAAGCCTTGCACGAGTTCGCACTGAAATTTCAAATCCCTGACACGTCAAGTGTGCCTGGAATAAATGCGCTGCAAGTAACCAGCATCACTTTTGCTGCTCTTTTTGACTTGCAATGCTCTATTCCAGGCCCATGTTGCATTTTTACTGCGTAATTGTTCGCAGCAGAGAAGAGACATGAATGCCACCCAACATGCTGTATGAGGAGTAGCTGGAGGCGAGAGCGCAGTGGGAGACTTGTCTCGCGCTAACAGCTCCTGGGGATCAAACAGAACGACACTCGTCACGCCAAGATCGCGGAGGAGACTTCTCACACAGGCACTCTCTTCCAGAAAATTGGTGGAACTTGACAGACACTCCTGGTTCCAGCTCAGCAAAGCTGTCAGAATGTGGTCAGTTCATATGCTTGCGTTCATGCGAGAGAACAGAACAAAATTTTGTTTGGTAAATTGGTTAAATTGGCTTCTTTGCAGTGAAGCAGCATAAGGTTGCCACAAGTATCCGACTTTTGTGTCTGTTACGTAACAAATTCAAAGCATTTTGCTATTTCTGGTCGTGCACCCATTGCCCTTCAGAGACCTGCCAATGTGAAGCAAAGAGAGAGACCAAGACAGGGCATCAGTTGCTGGAGGGTATTGGCGGCATGTAGGGAGGTGGGCCTGTCAGACGCATGAAATCAGTGCAAGCCTCAGCACAAAGGTCTCTGTAATCTGGTGACCTTCCTGCATGGTCACTCCAAATGATCCCCTCAAGCAAAACTCTCTTCACATGCTAACGGCCGTTGGCCGTCTCCCCGTGTTATGTTTTCACGAAAATAAACATTGTTGGATGCGAAATAATAAAGTTTTCGCGGAAGGGTTTGGGAGTCAGGAAGTTTCCACGAGGTTTGAGATATACTGGAAGATACAGAACAGACGGAAGCAGTTCTTCGGTTCGACGGCACAAACATATGCCTTCTTCGATTTCTGGAAAATCTGCTTCAAAGCTGATGACCAATTCCTCTTCCTAATTTTCGCCAAAAAAAAAAGAAGAAAAAAAGAAATACAGCGGTTAAAGAGCACTGTGTCGACGGAATGTTTGCGCTGTCCTCTGACACCACAAAAGTGGTGACAAAAAACAAGCAATGTTGCGACGAGCACAGACAGCCTTTGCCACAGGTGGACAAAGTAAAATGAAGGAAAGAACATGCTTGTGCAGTATAAGCAAGAGCTCTGTCACCCAAGGGTCGGTCAACCAGCTGCACCCTGCAGCAGCCTTCTTCAACAACAGCCTCACTTGTTGTTTGACAGCCGCTTCACTTTCATCAAACGTAATCTGCAGATTCATGAAGTATTGCACTCTTGAGGTGCAACATCGCGCCTGCCACAACTTCTGTCTGAAAAGCGAGTCAATTTCAAGTGCTGATCATTTTCTGTGAGATCATCTTGAACACACTGCTCGCTCACAAGACCTCCAGTTTCAGTCTCTGTTCGTTTCTTTCTTTTTTTTCGACTGCAAATGAAATCACCCGCTTTGAATCTGAACTCAAAATGATGAAAGAACACCACACTGTGAAAAACGAACCCCTTTTGTCATTTTGCACAATGTTCTGAGGGTTGAGTTCGTTAAATTCTTCTGGATCAGCTCTCAGTGTCAATTACGTCTGCATGATTCTGCGCAGTGGCTGTCGGACGACACAGAAATGCCGACAAGCCGGTGTGCTTTTGTCGTTTGCCTTCGTAAGAAACCAATGGTTTGTGCGCGGGGAGGTGGCGGTGAAACAAAGTGGCGCCTCTAATGAGTCATAATGATCGGGGAAAGAAAATTGCCTCGTTATGACAATGATCAATGGAATCATGAGGAACTGAAATCTTTGAAATGGATATGATTGGAAGTTGTTATCCTTTTAGTTTGAAGTAATCTTCCAATTCGTCGTCCCTGGATCATTACGATTGTCTTTCAGGACAAAACAAAGAACCGCACAAGAGTAAATCTCGCTGCTTCCAAGTTTCAAGTTTCTGTTGCCTCAGACAGATATGAGATGTTGGGTCTCCTCACGTCGAAGAACGCTCACACGCCAACATAAGTCTGGACTTGACAGAGCGTCGCGATACTTTTGACATGTTGTCAGTTCCGCGACGACGTGAGACGTTCATCGAACACACCGTCAAACACACTTTTGTACGAGGTCCGTCCACGAACTTTACGCTTTTGGTCGGAAATGCAGCGAATCTTTTTGTGTCTTTGCAACCAAACTTTAATGGAGTAACAAGAGGACAGTTGTGCACATGTTCATATCAGAATGAGCATGGAATGTG
>JAAUXT010010292.1_pt1:0-60000 | contig 99484 bp, 100 predicted proteins | sample 7278171 | NCBI WGS metagenome assembly JAAUXT01 (sample SAMN14350112, study PRJNA611818) | marine sediment metagenome | isolation source: surface marine sediment (1.8m) | place: French Polynesia: Moorea | collected 2018-08
ATATTTGTACCTTCTGAGATACAGAGACATTTCTACATTCACACCCCATTTTTTCTGCACTTCCAAATTTGACCTTTTTGACCTCAGAAACCTAAAAATTCAAAATTGACGAATTCCTTCCACGCGCATTATCCCTAACCCAAAATGAACCAAAAGAGCCCAAAAGATCCCAAATCAATCCTCATCTTGACCATGAAACTGCTGCTGACATACTTTTGGAAGAGGTTGTCTATCTATAGGTGATTTGATTTCGCTCACTCCGATTTCGCTCGCTTTTTCCAAAAGCTCACAAATCGGACCAAGCTCCTCAAATCACCTAAAAATCACCAGCCTTTCAGTTTCAATTCTGAATTGAGAGTGTGTTAAGCTTGGCCCAAACAATCGTTTTCTTCTCTCTCCCAGAGACCAAGGGGGCGGGTCCTTTCCGGAAGTTATGGTGTACTCACATGGAAAATTTGAGTGATGTAACCACCAATGTGAGTAGCATACAGACCCAGCAAATCCATACAGCCAACCAATGTTTCCTCCTGTTCCTACAGTCAATGACCAGTGAAAGCATCACATTGACAGTCAGTGGACAGACCCTTCCTTCTCCCTTCGACCGAAATCCCTCAAATCCGTAACCCGGCGGCGTTGTTCTGCGGATTTTGTCCATTTTTTGCGGATTTGGCCCGGCGCGTGTTTTTTGCCCCATCCGTCACTGTCCACGCTGCCCGCGGGATTAACCCGTTCACACCTCATTGCGTCCTACAGACCCCCGCACAATACAAAGTTCCTATCTCGGACCCACGCTCTTGTTCTCCAAGACTGAAGCACAGAGGGCAATGACGCTGTGTAGAAACGACCAGGTTCTTCCCGTGGTGCCCAGATTCGAATCACAATACAGGTCGTGGCGCAGAGGTGAAATGATGGATTTTTGAGCAAAGGGTCAAAGTTAGAACACTTCAATTGACAAAGCAAGGTTCCTGTTGTGTCTGCTTGAAAACCGACCATTTGAAGCGCATTTTTCCTCCCTCTGCATTGAAGCTTGAATAGAAGCGCGCAATCAGACGAGAAAACGCGTTCATCGAGTGATCATAACCAGCTTTGCAGAATCTTGCCCTTTCGCAGCGTTCGCATACAGCTGCGTTCACACTGAAAGAGTCACGGCGTCCCTCCTGCGTCGCGAGCGACACCCTGCGGCCGTTGACGTCGGACGCAACAGCTGACGCAGAAATCTTCGTTCATCGCAGCATTGACCACAGCGAGCGAAAATCCAACGGCAACAGACACAGCACCGCACCTCTCTCCAATATACAAGCGCCATCGGATGGCGCAGCGCACGTCAAGGTATACGCAGAGCGCACCGTATGACGCACGCAGCGCGCACCCGCCCCATCCAGCTTTGGAGAATCTTGGGCGCTCGCAGCAAACAATCGCTCGGGAGGCGCGGGCGAGAATAATTGGATCTCGCCTTTTTTCTGCCTCCCATCAAAGGAGCCGCGAACTGCACAAGTCGTGTCGGGGCTAACGCGCTGAAGAGGCGCCCTGTGGAAATGAGTGAGGGCGGGGGGGGGGGGAGGCACACCGGAGGCGTTGCGAAACAGGGTGGGGTCAGTCACGTGGGATGCGTCATGAGTCGGGTGGGATCTTCGCGCATGCGCTTTGCGTCGCTGTGTGAGGCGAAGGGTGCTTTGTGGTAGGCACTGCATGGCGCTGTCCTTGTTGATGGAAGGAGCTGCGGGAACTTTGCAAAACAACAGCGCCCAACTTTGTGTTGGGGGCGCAAGGCGTCACCAATGCAACACCTTTTGTCATGCACCGGAATGCAGTTGACGCACGCAGTGTGCATGCAGCAGGCCTCTAGACTGACGCTGCGATGCACTCTTGCCCCGTGGATAGCGGGGTTGACACGCTGTGAATAGAGGCCCGGTGATAAGTGCATAATGGGGGCATCTTCCCTTTCTTGTCAGATTTGGATCAGGAAAGTGGGAGAGAGGGGCGACGGCGGCAGAAAAGCTTCTTTTTTCCTCATTCATCCATTGAATACATCAACTTCTTTATCCCTCAAACAAAAATCCTATCTTTTCATGCCTTTCTCCCCTCTGCACCCGGAGTCCACAAAACACTCTTCAGTCGGTTATAATTCGCCCTGGAGCAGGACCCCTCTGCTTCTTAGGTCCCCAATCACACATGCTTGCCTTCACAAAGCATATCACCCCTGCCAATTGTGTGTATTATCCGGCCTGCGAGGCCTTCCATAATCTAATCAGTGCCTACCAAAATATAGCCATTCAGCGGTGGGAAAAAGCATATTTGACAGAGAGGCCCCTTCATGGATGTTAGGCAACAGTGGCTCCGACTCATAACTCAATAAAACACTGCTTCCCCAGCTTTACTTTGCTTTGCCTTTCTGCAGGAGAAAAAAGGCCTCTTTTCTCAAGGTCTTACAAAGCTGGGGATCCTTGTATGGTCACTGCCTATTCATTGCCCCTGTCAGGCCTGTCAGAACCTTGGCCCTGTAAATGCATTAAAAATAATTGTGCCCACTGTTACATATCATAATTGGTTACAGGGGTGAAGAATAAGGGGCAGACAGGGACACTCAAGGAGATGCGGATGCCCCCTCTGTCTCCCGGCCCACACCCCTCTCCCTCACTCACCCGACACACGTGGGGTGCGTCGCGCGTTGCGTCCCAGTGAAGCGACGCTGCGCTGTTCAGAACAGTCGACGCGAAACGCGTTCCGTCCCTTGTGATGTCTCTTGCATCGGATGCGTCGTGTGTTGTGAACGGCAACAAGCCAATGGGCGTTGGCCTCGCTTTGCACCGCTCTTAGACTGGCACCGTAACACGTGTGAACCCAAGACCTGACCTGACGCCTCCAGTGTGAAACAAACCTCCTTCCCCCGCCCCAATCTTCTGTCTGTCCCGACTCTAGTGTTGTACTGCCAATGAAGGCCAAATGTAATTTTTGCTAACCCCATTTCCCGGCGCCCTCCCTCCCTCCCTCCCCGGGTCCCGGTCCTTTCTTCGCCCGTCCGACCCGCGTCCCGAGTCAATACCCAAATTCCATTTGTGTGTCCATACTTGTCAACAGAAATGATCATAAAAAAGGCAATTCTTCTTGTGCTGCTCCTCTCGGCGCCTCAGAACCCAGAACACTGTGAAAAATTTGGGGATCTCTGTGCATAAGAAATTTGGGTCACACACAGAAAATTTCCTTTGAATCTGTTCGGTGGTCTCTTTCTACACGCAATTGCGAAGTTCAAAAGGCAAGGCACAAATGCACAGTGAACCAATGCATTGTGAGAGCGAATGCCCAAAACAACACCCCAACCCTTCCACCAAGACGGAGAAGCTTGTCCACAGAAAAGTGCAGGACGGAACGCCTGGACTCTCCCACCCTCCTTGAGGACACAGGATCAGTGCACGTACCGGGCCCTGCCGAGCCGTCCCTTCTCACAGCGCAGTTTCGCCGGCCGCAGATAAAAACGCCTCGACCTTTGTGCGGCTCCGATGCTAACCGAGTCAGGGCCGGGGCGGCCTCCGGGGCGGGGGCCGCGCCGCCGCTAAATCAGCGCGCCGCCCCCGGGAGGGAAGGGGCCGCCGCCCGGGGCCCCGCCCGGGGAGGGAGGGAGGGGCGCAGACCACGATCCATAAATCGCTATTCTCTGTGTCGCCCACTGTCAATACCTTTCATTTCATGAGGTGTTTTCGCTGTGATTCAAAACAAGGAGGGCGTCGTTTGCTTCAGTGGACGGTAGATCACCCCAGGTTGTTTTGAATGGTGTCACCCAGTGGTCAGGCTGGACAGGAGAACACCACTTATTGTCACGGGTTGAGCTGGGTTGGATGGGGCTTGGTTAGGTTGAGGTTGGGTGCAATAGCCGAACTTCAGTCTGGTTCCTTCAGTGAAACCTGAAGATGGCAAGTTTTATTGGCGGAATCTCCCATTGCAAGGGTTCAACTCACTTACACCTCAACCCTTCACCAAACACAATCGACACACGACCTTCTCTCTCCACAACCAAGCCGTGGTTCACAATGGATGCGTCAAGTGTTGTGTCCTTGCGCAAAGTCGATGGCACAACGCATCACCCATTGGTCAATACAGAGTTCCAACAGACACAGTGTCAGTGTGAGCTCAGCCTCAGCCCCACTGTGTCCCGTGGTTCCCCCGCTGACTGACGGGCTTCAGCCTGCAGCACGGGGCAGACCGCTTGGCTCCCGTGGAGCCCGCCCGACCCTGCCCCGAGGGAGTGCCCGAGACTCCCCCGAGGCCCCGCCCGACCCTCCCCGGAGACAAATCACATTTGGCGTTGACAGCATTGTGGACGTTACAGTGATCTGAATCTGATCAGGTGGGGCCGTGTCAATGCAAGAGGCGGATCCAGGACCCAGTAGCGCCCGCAAGCCTGTGGCCACCGCAGTGGGAGATTCGTCCCAGGGCCCTTGCTTGGAACCTGTCACTGTGTTCCTGGCCACACAGGTCTCGCCTCTCCTTTATCACCCACTCCCCTGTCCCTGAATCCTCAGACCTCTGTCCATCGCACAAGGGTCGATGTCCCTGGGTCGAAGGTGCATCTCCGAACATTACTCACCCGTCGCGACCCTCACCCTGTCTACGGGCGCCCAGGGTCGATTATTGAGCATCACTCAACCCCAAATCACATCTCGGGCTCCACGGGTGTCAAGGCGAGTTTTTGTTGCCCATTCACGGGGAGCACTTCTTTATTTGTTAATAAAGTCATAGGGGGCTGTCAGGAGGAATGAGCATCAGTGGACAGCCCCCATAAAGCCTGATCATTGGGCGGATGAAGCCAGAAAGAGCTTGTCCCCGACACAGTGGACAGAGGAAGAATTACCATCCCCTCAATGCATAAGAATTCTTTATCATTCTGGGGTGACCAAAGAATTATGGATGGGCCCATCTTTTCTATGCTGATTGCCAAACACATTGGGCCTATCTTTTCTCCGCAGGTCCTTCTGGGGCGGTGGCCTCAGGGCCCTTTTCAGCAGGAAGATTTTTGAAGAATTGCATCTGCACTGACAACAGTGCAAGGCTGCTCTGCATCCTTCTCTCCTCCTGCATAAAATGACAATCGAGACGGAAAATGCCACATCCCAAAATGGACACACACTCTGCACCGTTTCTATGTTCTGCCTCAGAGCCTGAAAACACTTTTGCTACGTTCCCACATACAAGTGATAATGCCCAACTCAAACTTAGAAAATTCAAAATTTTGAGCAAACGGCAGTCTGTTCACCTGTCATTCAATCACTCTCACGCCGAGTTGGATTTTCTTCCACAAACTGATATCATTCAGAGAAAGGGTCTTTTCTTTGAACTCAGCAAGCGCTGCCGAACAGTGTTTAGACGTCCACATAGGGCAGCAAACAATGTTGACTTGACAATGGATTATCCCTGGGCACCTGGTCTCTCGGCTCCTGATCCACTTACACACCGCACTCTCAACATCCTCACCCTGTCCCAGGGTCCTACAGCCCAGACTCCCTGCTACAACACAGGGGAATGGGCAGGTTGTGAGACCAGTGTGTTTCGCAGGGCGGGGCACCACTGCAGCCTTTATCTCGTTGATCCTATTGTGCGAACAAACTGGATTCCACAAAGGGGAACCAGGACCAGGCTCTCCAGGCCTGTTTCACAAAGGCCGCGTCCCACCGCAAAGTTTGGCTTTCATATCGCCCGCATGAGACGCTTGGCTCATCACACTACGCAGCCTCACGTAAAGTTGACGCAGCGTTCGGTTGACGCGGCTCCAACGCGAACGCCACACATACGCATCCAGTGAGAAGATCCCCTGAATCCAAACTACGATGATTCTGCTGCCTATGCACGGAACAAAATCCTCCAGGAACCACAAATTGGACAATATTCAGATTCCGCTGGACACAGGGTCCACCACCCCGGACTCACAATCGGATTCCAGACAACAGATGCTCTGACGGATGGACTGACCTCACCCTGACAAGAGCCGGGTTCTCAAGGTCACCTGACAAGGTCAAGCTCCCACGTGACCTCATTTGCATAATGGCGCCATTCAACGAGATTACTCGTGTTGGAATAAAGATGGCGGGAGATAATTGTCCGTCTGGATTGCATTTTCACAGCATTTCATCTTGTTTTGTCTGACAAGTTTTCTGTAATTTCTTCTGAATAACTTAGGTTTGGTTCGACATTGGTCAAGCGAAGACCAACATCCCAGCAAAAACCTTCTGCATCGAGTGAGGAGCCAGGTCCTCTGGTCTGCGATTCACTCGAAGTTCCCAATATTTTCAGAGAAATTTCACTGTTTTCTTTCTCCGCTGTTCTCTGTTTTAATTGAAACCTTGAGGTTCTCGGAACCTGTCTTCCGGGAAGCATTCACAGAAACAACCCTCCGCTTCTCTTCATTCGGATGCGATTCTCCCACAAAGTCCCAGCCCTCATATTTCCCCGTCAGTCCACTCCAACCGGAACATGCTGTAGACTCGGCACTCCCGACCTCGTACAGGTGGAGATCGTCTGAAGTAAAACGTTAAATGGACAAGGATATTGACCCAGTTTTTGAGATCCAAAGGCCTTTGGTCCGAAGCTGGGCATCCTGTTCAGAGTCAAAATGCACCAAGAATTTTCAGAGGCCAGAGAAGAGGGAAGACTTATGAGCTTGTAGAGCTGCGCACATTGCGCCAGAAAAATACCATATTTTAATTTCTCAGAGGGTCCCTCTCTCCTCCTTCTTCATCAGAACTCCGCAGCGCAAGAAAAGCCGCGGTTTCTTCCCGGGCTCCCGCTTCACAATTACCTCACGTAAAACGCATAAATATCCATTCGCTACATTAATAACGACACGCAGGTTGCGCGGCCCCCGGCCGGGCGGCGGCGGCGGCGGCGCGGTGCGGACGGCGCGGGGCGATCTCCCCCTCCCTGCGGCGGGGCGGCGGTCCGGGGGCCCGGGGGTCGGCGTGCGAGGGCCGGGACGGGCTGGGATGACGCCCTGTGTGTGGGAATGATGTCAGACCAGATGCGTGGTTCTTCCGTGTTGCAAGTCAACAGGGTGAACCTGGGGAGTACACGTTCCCACAACGCAACCCTTCATTCAGCTCAGACGAGAACCTGGTCTGAACCTTGGAACCTGACTTGCTTTTCTTGTGGGACCAAACTGCTTGGAGTTTCCAAGCTCTTGTGATGTGAGAATATGACGTGACACAACATCCTGAAGTGTATTGAAGCTGCCTGAAACCGTTTTGTCTCCAGATCCAGCACTTGGAACCAGCGGACATCCAAAAGTGGCATCTGCGTGAAACAGAACCCTTGATGCGGATTTTTCTGCCTGTCCAGATGTCTCAACAAAACTTCACTGTCAACAACACATCTCTGCTGATATTGGGGAGTCATATGATCCTGGGGCTCCGCCACCCTGCCACACCGCACCCCATCACTCATCCCACTCTGGACACGTAAAAAATGGAACCGAATCCCCGGGACAAGAGGTGAGCGATATTAGAGGCTCGGGCCTGATTGATGCGCACGTGTTTATTATATCCCCGAGCTGTCGCCCCGGATCAGCGCCAAAGTGATTTACGAGTGCGAATTGCGGTCCGGAAACTCGGATGGCGTCCGGGTACCAGAGCGCGGGTCAGACGCGCGCGACGCGGGACCCAGGCGAGACCCAGCGTCCCGCGTCCACCGTGACCCGCGCCGGTTGTCAGGGAGACAAGAGACTTAACTCGTGTTGTTAATTATGAGAAAATGGGCGAAATAATGATGATGAAGCAACAGAGGGAGAGATCCGCGGGGATTGCGGGGAAAGCTGTTCCGTCCTGATTGGGATTGCGTGCGCCGACTGGGAACGACCTGTTCTGAGCTTCTTTTCTTCAGTCGCCGCTGCTTCTTCACTTCTCATTCAGGAAACAGAAAACTCTTCTCGCGGTTTCTTTCTGGAAACACAAGTTTCCTTTCTGAAAAGATGGTGAGATGAAGCTGGTTCTCTTGGGTTGCACAAAGAAGGCAAACTTACTGCTTTTTGGGTGAAACAAGAACGGGGGGTGACGTCAGATCCACGCACAGTCATTCGCTTGCCGTCCAGCAATTCAATCTAAAACAGGCATGAAAACCTCTTGGATTTGGAAACACAAAGCAACGCAGCAGGACCAGGACTGAACAGCTCCGGCGCCGTCGTCCCGTCTCGTCGCGGGGCGGCTGCGGCGGGCGGTGAGGCTCCTCCCGCCGCGAGAAGCGGTCCGCGACGAGCCGGGGCGAAGCTGCCTCCGCCGCAGCACCGTCGCTGTTTCTCCCACACAATCGCTTTCGTGGGCCCAGAAATCCACTGTGGTGACAAACCATAGAGACTGGACCGAGTTTGAAACGTGGCATGTGCCACGCACTTTTTCCTTGTCCTGGCCACTGGGTTTAGCAAGAACTCGGCGATGCAACAAGGACACGGACCCGTGGACGACAGTCCATTTATGGTGTGATGCGTCATGCGCTTCTTCTTGCCAGTCAGTGGACCCACAGTCTGATGCACCAAGAAATGCAACGTTTTGACCGTGGCGCATCAAGTGTGAACCAATTCGAACAGCCAAAGAAAAAGATTCTGTGACCATCTTCTGTGACCATCAACCTCAGTCTCCTGAACAAACGGACTGTAGCAACTCTCCCGTATCACGTCTCCTCCAAATTTGTCAAACATCCCACAGAGCGACGCGTTTGACGACATCAGGTCGGGAGAAGACAGGCCTCGTCCCCTGTGAAAGCGCTTCCTCTATTACAAGCTTAGAGCGAGGTCCATTCACCCTGCCATTCAACCTGCCCGGGACAAGACACGGGACACGGCCCGACACAAAACCCAACTAATGAATCGCTTAAACTCCCAATTATAATCCCTCAATGGGCAACAAGTGAATCCGGGGCGCTATTCACGAGGCTCCATTCAGAGCTGGGTCCGGGGCCTGTCCCCAGGTTCGCGTTTGTCCGAGCGATAACACAGCTTCTTCACACTGTGAGGACAGGGATGAGATGGTGCTGTTTCTGTGATGATTTGGAGCGTGTTTGAGATGCGAGCTGTGAAGAGTTGTGTGTCTCCTTGTGAGACAGGTGGACTTGGTCAGTGAATTCTTTCAATGCACCAAAAGTTGTCCGCCCAGACTGAAGTCAAACACAATGTCCACACCTTGAATCAGATCCGTGAATCTTCCTCTGCTTGGAGACCAAATAACACGGGCATGCACACAGCCCGAAATAACTGTTTTCTCCCCAGCGATGCAGCGTCCACGGACTTGCAGAGGGACGCGAACCAGCAGCAGCCGTTTTTCCACAGGGCGGGAGGGAGCGGTGATTCACGGACGCAATCTGTCTTGGCGACGACTCTTGTTGTTGCGGGGAATTAGAGAGCGACGCGAGAGACACGGCGGCTTTGTGGGGGACGGGCGGACGGGGGGAAACAGGGCGAGGTACCGGGGGAAGGGGAGGTTCTACCGGGGGGGGGGGCAGGGAGAGAATTCACGGGGAAGAGTGAAGCATAACAGAGAGAGAGAGAGAGAGAGAGAGAGAGAGAGAGAGAGAGAGGAAAAGGGGCCACCCCAAGCTGGTGGGGAGGGCCTCTTCCCTTTCACGCCACACCGACTAAGTCCCTGTCCCCCTCTGTTCACAAATTCACTGGTCGAGATTGGCAGTCAAATGTCTCTACTCAAGCCCAGCTGAAACTGACAAATCCTGCCAAGCAGCACACACACCGCATCCAGTGTGAACCTGACCTTTGCATCTCCTTGCCAACATCCACGACCATAACTAGCCACTTCAGCCCCTGTCAATACGTCCAGTGTCTGGAGACAATGCTCCCTGTACCGCCGCCACGGCCCTCCACTCCGCTGTAACCACGCAGCGTAACAAACCTAATTTGCTGCTCGTCTTCTGTTTCAGGCCACAAAACAATTTGCAGGACGATTGATCCTTGGGTAGAGGAGGGAGACAGAGGGGAAGGGACAATGGATTTTGGATGGACAGCGTCTGTGAGCGAGAAAATCCAGTTTGCTACTGACCCACCTCCCTTCTCTCATCTGTTTTTGTTCAACCGTTTTCACGTCAGATGCGTCGCGCTATACGTTGTGCAACGGGCACTGCGTCACTCTCTCGGCGTAGAGCACAGGGTTGGGACTACGCACGACGCGTCCAGTGCAAAATACGCGTGACGGGTGAAGCAGGTCCCACACACGTGTGACACACCCAGTGTGAACCAGGCCCCTCCGTGCCCAGTCCAGCTTGACTAAGTGGGAGACACAAACAAGGCTTTTTGCTCAATCATCCAGTTGCTGAACCCAGGTCCCTCTTCGTGTGTTTGATGTCAACAATGCAATTCAGTCATTCAACACTGAACTGTCCATTGGAGTGATGACACTGACCCAGCAGTGCAGACTCTTCTCTTGATCCACCAGGAAAGTCCACTGGCCAAATAGCCAGCTTTAAACACAGCCTTGACTGGGCTCGACAAAACACACACTCGAAGGCCTCGAGTCCCAAGCGAACAATCTGTCCACTGTTCCCTCTCGCTGGACACTAAGTCTCTCAGCCCATTGGGCAGCTTCACACTGGGTGCGGCGTGCGCTGCGTGCCTGCACGGGTCCAGGGCGTGCTTGGCCACTGGACCAGGCCCCTGGGCCACCACCACAGGGACACATTGCCCATTGTTTTGCGGGTTTTCCATTGGCGTATCCAGACCAATCCGGAGTGTCTTTAAGACGAAAGCATGACGCCCCCAGTGTGCACCACCCCCGCCCCTCGGCCCCTGCTCCTCTCGTTCTTGACCTGATTGGCGCAGTGTGTAACAGGCTGTCGAGTCGCGCGGTGCCCGGTCCGGCCCGCGCTGCACTCGGGCCTCTCCAGGCCTGATTCCGGGGGCTCTGATTGGGTTAGAGCGGGCAACAACGGTGCTCAACACACAATGCCTCAATCTCATTGTTTCTCAGTGAGCTGTCCAGTTCTATTCACTGCAGTGAGGGGGCACTGAACTGCACTTTTCGTGCCCAGGCAGACGTTTGCCTTCAAATTATTTTCTCAGTGTGTGCTCCACTGTCTCAAGTTCGGGTTCATGTGAAAAGCCCAGAATTGGACAGTTTTGTCCTTGCAACATCGTGGAACAGTTCCAACTTTTCTCTTCATACGTTGAAAAGAATTCAGTGTCTTGTCCCTGTTATTTCACCCACAAAATCTCAGACCTGTCGTCAGTAGGATTCCAATAGAAATGGCCACAATTCTAGCTTCAGACCAGAGAACAACTTCTCCACTTGGCTGCACCGCGTCCCTTCTTCTCTCGGACAACTCTCCTTCTTCTACCCCGGGGCGTTTTCTCCCTTGTCAGGGCGGAGAGACAAAGGGTAAGGAGCGGGGTTAACTGGGGGCGGCGGGGCAAGTGGGCCCTGGGCCCTTCCGCCCGTTGACTAGCGCTGCCTGCTGACGGTTCACACGGCGTACGTCGTACGTGGCGTCCCTGGTTCAGTCGAATGGCGCCCAGTGGACTCGGCGACGCACTTGACCATTGATGGACACCAAGATGTTCAGTCACCGCATTGCCTGTCTACCTGCACACGAACGCAACAATTTGCAACGCCATGCCTTTTGACGTACACGTGGGCCTTGCTTGACGTGTACAGAGACGCAACGCATGACGCATCCACTGCGAAACAATCAAAAGCGGACTCGCTCCCGGCAATATGGCGCCGGACCAGGGTCAGACAGAGGCAAAAACAAACAACAGCTCCAACCCCCTCAGGTGACGTAAGCCCCCCCCCCAATCAACCTCAATGAAAATTGACTGGGATTGTGGAAAATTGGTGGAAAGTTGGAGCTCGAGGCACGAGTCAGGACCGTATTTAATTATTGCACGTTTGGCCCCATTGACACAGTGATACCCTATTGACAGGACAGGGGCCTGAAACCTCAGAGCTGGGCCATGCGGAGGAGGAAAAAAACAATAACCCCACCGGCACAGGGGCCTCAGATGGCAAATGCAATAAATAGAGGAGCAGAGAATGGCATTGATTGTGGCCTGTTACAGTGAGGGAGGGGTTCACACTGGGTGCGTTGTGCGCTGCGTCGCTGTGCAGTTTCGTCGCAGCTTCAGCTTGCAGCGCAACGCCCAATGGCTTGTAGAGCAGGGACGCAACGCTTGACGCCTCTTTTCTGACGACACAGGGACCATGTAGCTGTGCAGAACACAAACCATCTCGGCGACGCGTCGCCAAATTGACCTGCACATGGACGCAGCAAACAATGCATCCCTTGTCCAACGGGTCGTCCTCTGTCCCCATCCCCAACCCAATAACCTGCAACACTACATTGCAGAGACACAACGCAACACAAGGCACATCCGGTGTGAACGCGCCTGTGGGAAGCCCTCTGTCCCCGGCCCCGTAGCCTGGGACCAACCATCACTTCATATTTACTCGTGCATAAGGAACATTCCATTAAAAACCTTTCTTCTCCCGCCGACACCGCGCGGGCCCCGCCGCCGCTGCTTCTGTCCCGTCTTCGCTTTCGGCCCGCGAGGTGTAGCGGGAGGGAGGCGCTCAGTCTCAACACACCCCCAACACGTGTCAATTATACAAGCAAGTTTCCACCCCCTCTCCCACATGTTTAGTCCACACAGCCTGTTCGGACTTCAGAGTTTTTGGGGAGAAATTTTCCTTGTGAAACGTCGTCTCGTACCATTACACACCGAACGAGCTCCTTGTCCTGGCCAACACCCCTGGATTCGTGTTGTCTCCCTTGCCACAAGAACACGTTCAAAAGGCAACTAACTCTGACCTTTCTGAAAGTCTGTCCAGAAACCCTCGAACGTTACCTTGCACCACTGATTTCGAAGGCAACACAACTGGACGTCACTTCAGACCGGGCTCTTTCGGACCCGTCACACCGGATCCATACTGAGTGGTTGTGCCCCGCGGGGGTCGCGGGTTGCCGCGTCATTACGCACCGCAGTGCAATCCTATTGTTCAGGGGCCCCCTGCTCCTCCCGTCAATACCCCTCAATATCGCCCCCTCACCCTCCCCGACCCAACAAACCGCAGATTCACTCAATATTTAACCGAAGGCCAAATCTGTCATATTTTCCCACAAAGACTCGCGCCTGATTCGCTTTCCAACGCATTGGATTATTCCTGCCTCTGTCAGGGGGTCTGTCCCTTTTGAACCGGGGCTTTTCTTTTCCAGCTCCTTCCTCTCGCAAGGCTGCGTCCAACAAGCGGCGATGATTTCTACTCTTCCGAAAGAAGGAAAGCCACTGAAACTTGTGCAAAGTTTGAAACACGGACCATACCTTTGTCACGTACACACACGTACACGCTGTGCACACGTATGGATACACACACCACACACACACACACACACACACACACACACACACACACACACACACACACACACACGGTGTGGATGATTGTAACAACTGAAAGGTGTTCTAGGAAAACACGTTGTCTTGTATTCGATTTGGGCATTGCTCCAGACTCGGAAAGACGAAGTTCTCTTGTCGCGATGCAGCAGAGAGTCTCGGCGTGCAGCTCCTCTCCCTCCCGGGCGGCGGCGCCTCGCTCCCCGGCCTCCCTCCCGCCCTGCCGGTCCGCACCGCACCGTTCTCGCAGCAGCTTCGCTCTCCAGCGATGTTTGTCTTGTCAACACAGAACTCGCCACTCTCGGACACAGCTGGAGAATCCGTCCACTCGCGCACACAGACAATCACATTTCTCTCCATAGTGCTACACGCACACACACACACGCACGCATGCATGCTGTGAAGTCTCCTTCTGTTCCCGCTGACTGCACGTAGCGCCCTGCGTCCACTGCGTCGGTCTCGCCATTCCGATGTCGTCACCGTCGTCTCCGGAAGCCAGGCTCACTCGTTCTCACAGACAACGACGGCCATGCAAAGCGGAGTCGTCCGCTTCACCCAAACTGAAGATTCAGTGGCCTCACGGTTCGGTTCTCTTTTTGAGCGCAAAGCATTTCCATTTTTCCCGTCACGAACCCCAAGGCAATTTTTACTCATGGTTCTCAGGCGTTGAAACAAAGCGGAGACGGAGCCTACCTGAGCCGTTCACCTCGTTCGGAGACGACCTGTCGTCGTGGCTCTGCAAAGACAAAGACAAAACTCAGGTCAACGAAAGTCCAACCAACCCTCTTCACAAGTACGACGTCAACGTTCACGACGACACCATAGTCCAGCATGGCCCGAGACCCTGCTGACGTCCACTGTGTCGGCTGACCCGGAGAACATTGCATCGCCGAGATCAGACCCGTAACAACAGCTCGAGTACAGCATCAGTATTCGCGACACAAGAGACGCCTTCAATTAGCACCCATTACAGAGGCGTGACGCCGCCGCCGCCGCCTCTCAGGTTCGAAGGAACAGGATGCGACGCAGCCTGTGTGAAACAAGCTCCACACACAAACCACACACACACACACACAAACACACACACACACACACACACACACACACACACACACTTTCAGCCAGTACCCTCCACAAAAGCCAGGGACTCTTTTTCTTTGACACCGCATTCCTCCATTCTCTCCGCCCTCCTCCACCTGCCACCTCCGTCTGTTCCTCGCGGACAATACTCGGCGCCACAATGGCGTCCCGGGAGAGGTACTCCACACTACTCACGCGGTACTCCCGCGGTACTCAGGGTGACGGAGCCGCCTCAGCGTCACTCACACGACGCCGCGTCCATTTCCCGAGTCGAGGCTATTCTCGGAGCGGCACCGCGTCAATTGTCACGTGAGAGGAGGGGGACTAAAGGCTTTGTAGCCGCAAACACAGCACCGCAGTTTTGCGTTGCAATGGACCCGTTGCCAGCAAAACCAAAACACAGCCACGTTCGGAAGTGGAAAACTGCAGTATCAGGGACAGCCTCAAATGTCTGCAGGCAGAACTGCAGACAGAATCAGAAGAATCCACAGACTCCGTGAGTTGCTGTCAATTTTGTCACTGAAGGATGTCTCTCCTTTCTCATTCCCGACCTTTGACCCCCAAATCCACCCAACCCCTCCCGCACCCCACTTTACTCTCCCCGTCCCACCACCCCAACCAAGCTTCACCCTCTGCTCTCCAACCCTCTCTCAACCCCTGTCCCCCACCCTGCCCCATTGCCCTTTGTTTCCCTGACTCCTCCCCTCTCCTTATCACCCAACCGTCATGTCATCTCTCTCACATCCCCTGCCCGATCACATCACCCCTCCGCACTCCTGTCACATCTTACCATCCCCACAATCCCCAACCCATCTCTTGAATCCAGTCCCAACCCCTCCCACCCCATCACCCCTCCGCACCCCTGTCATCTCACCCTCCCCTCCTCAGCGCTTCCCCCAGTCCCTACCCTACCCCACCCCACCCCATCTCACCCTCCCCTCCCCATCACCCTCCCCCTCCGCACCCCTCCCCTCCGCACCCCTCCCCCTCCGCACCCCTGTCCCATTAACCCATTGTTTCCGCGTCGCGCCACCGTGAAATTGCGCGGCGCGAGACGCGGGGATGAATGAGGGAGACGCCGAGGGCCGCCATCCGTCACTCCGAGACGCTCCGAGAGGAGCCGGAAATACCCGAAAAGGACATCAAATCTCTCGTCTTTTTGATTTCTCATTCAATTCAAACAAGAGATCTGTCCCTTCCACCACCCACCCCTGTGGTCACGGTCGCTGACGAGATTTTCACCAAATCTGACCCGGAGGGTCCCTCAGGGAAGGGCTGATGCGACAGTGAGAAACAAGGCGACAGAAACACAAGGACTTCAACTTGAGGTCACTGGATCAGAATGACCTCAGGTCACTCAGCTTGGGTGGACAATGGTCAGTCTGGTTCAGCTTCAGTGCAGGCAGCTTGGCAAATCTTGCACCGCGTGCCTTTACAAAACACTCAGACTCTTCTGTTGTCACACGACACACTGGCAGCGTTAAAAGGCCTCTTTCAACAGTCGGACCTCTGCCATTCTGAATCACAAAGCCATTGACAGCCGAGTCCCCTTTCTCACCTCCCACTTCTGAACACTGTATCCCCACAATGGGACCGCTTTGTATGGGGGTGGGTTCACACTGGATGCGCCATGCATCGCATCCCTGCGCAGTTTTCACTTTGGTGACGCGCGGTCTTTATTTGACGTCGGCGTCAAAATTTAACATTGATCCCAATGATGAATTTTTTGACGCCAACCCCCAAAATGACTGCGCTTCACCCCGCGTAAAAACCCCCACTGGGTTGACTCTTTCAGAGAAGCACTGGACCCTGCACCCACAAACAAACGACGACGCAGCGCACTGACGTGACGCTTGTGGTGCACACGACCCCGTGGGCAGCAAATGGAGTTGTCGCTGCGGCCCGACACAATCGCTCATTGTGATGGACTCTTTGCTCGGTGACAGCTTCTTCACACACTGCGGCCGCACAAAGCGGCGCGTCGCTCAGGGGCCGAGGGCGACACACTCAAACAGCCGCGCCTCACAATGGGCTGAGGCCGCTGTGGGGACAGGATCTGCACGCGTCGTTTGAGGGCGCAACTTTCTGCAGTTGAGCAAATTTCAACCCTGGGGTTTGATTCACACTGGACACATCACACACTGTGGCACTTGCGACACAACGCCCACTGACTTTGTCCAGGGTGCAAAGCATGACACGTCCAGTCACTGCCTTTTTTAAACATCTCCTGTGTCAGGGTATGCAGCCAGGAACCAGTCCAGAACATTCCTTCACACACAAGTGATGGAGGGACAAACTGTCGTGTTCTGCATCCTTTTGAGTCAGTTTTCTTCACAGCGCCACACAGGAAGGCAGCGGTGCATTGTGGCGGGCGGGCGGGGCGGGGTGGGGCGGCGGACGGAGGGCGGGGGCGATGGGCGATAGTGCGGGGCATTGTCCCGGGGACGTCCATTACCCCCGGCCCGGCCGCCCCGACACATCCATCAGGACCCAGCGCCCCGCACTCTCAACACGCGACTGGGCAGTGGGCTCGGGAGATGGTGACAGGGGGGAGAGGAGGGGGGAGCTGGGACAGGCGGACGGGACGAGGTTGGTTGGAGTGCGTTGTGCTGGGGCAGGGCGAGGTGGACGTGGCAATGTAAGGTGGGGTGAACAGAGCGTTCTGGGTTCTGGGGCTGGGGCTTGTTCTGGGTTCTGGGGCTTGTTCTGGGGCTGGTGCTTGTTCTGGGACTGGGGCTTGTTCTGGGGCTGGTGCTTGTTCCGGGGCCGGGGCCGGGGCCGGGGCCGGGGCCGGGGCTTGAACTGCAGGCTGGGGCAGCGGCCTTGGACCCCCCTCACCAAAACACCCCTCTGAACCAATCAATGACAGAAGGGCCCCACAGAACTCTCCCTGAAGCACACGAAAACAACGCGAGAACCATCTCGCTCTGATGCAGTTCTCAGAGCGCGGGGGACAATGCGGGGCTGTCAGCAGATGCAGCTCTGTTTAACACTAACCGTCCCGGGACAATGCGGCGTGAAGGGTCGGTCAGCCGAGAGCTGTCCATTCTCTCCGCCGCGGGGCAGGGTGCCGGAGTGAAGCAGGGTGGGGAGGGAAGGTCGGGCAGGGTGGGGGCGGGGTCAGGGTGAAGAAGTGACGCAGAGTGGGAAGGGAGTGGGGAATGGGGCGGGGAAGTTGGGACAGGCAGTGGAGGGAGTGTCGGGCGTTCTGAGGGGAGGGGGGAGAGACTGGAAATGGGGCAAGAGGGCTGTAGCGTAGAACAAAACAGGGAAGGTGGGACAAAGTCCCCTGAGTAGAGTCTGGTGACTTCAAAAGTGGCGGAGTGAGGAAGGAAGGCAAGTCTGGAAATGGAGGGGCTTCAGACAGGTCAACTCTGCCTTCAACGACCTCGGCAATTCGTGCCAATGTTGCCCACCAACAAAACTGCCCTCTCAATGAATCAGCAATCGTAATCTCTTGAACAGTGAGGCTGGGGCTCCCACACCCTGCCCCCATCCCTGCACAGCTCCAATGACACCGCGTCTCAAGACGGATTCCAAAAGGCCCATTCTCTCCCCACACAAGAATACATCGCTTTGTGCCGCCTTTTTCTCCACTTTAACGCGGCCCATTCGGGTGCAGTCTATTGTGAAGCGCCCTTTGTATCCCTGCGCCATGGATATCCCCGCCCCGCCCACACTGAGTGCGAACCGCACAGCGTCTATGTGCAGACCCAGGGCCCATGGGGACGCAACGCACGACGCACCCAGTGTGGCCCCGCCCTGTCGTGTCCCTTTGTATTCCTCGGCCACTGATATGCACTGGGGACTCGGGCCCCGACGAACTCCTCTGTTTGGAAAGTTCAAAGTTTCACTCGAGCCCTGCACAATGAGGTTTTGTGTTCCTCCTTCTGCAGGGTCTTTCTGCAGGGGAATGGAAGGTGCAGGAGCGATTGGGAAACGGACCGTGCGATGTTTTATCTGCCTCACAGATCTCTTGTTGCGACGGCCGTTTGTTAACGTGGCAACAGTTGCTGAAGAAATGGACCACTCTTGTTGCTATTGAAAAATGTGGAGTTTGACCAGTTCACTTGTAAATCATTGAAGGTTCCCTCCACCATCTCACTGTATTCTCCCTCAAATTATTGTGCAAAGTTTTCAATGTTTTCCAACTGGATTGACCACAATTGAAGTTAGATTCAGCTTCAACTTTCAAATTGTCACTGCTTCTCAGAAAGCTGTGGCATTCATTTCTTTTCCCTTTCAACAAAGCACCATTAACAATCCAAACTTCCGAGATCTGTTTGAGACAGAACCCGACTGCACAAGAACAATCAATTTCAATGTGCGGACAATGCTCCGGATCAGGAGGGGCCATGTGCCGCAGCTAACACTGACCAGAGACAAAAGATCCCCCATTATCACCCACCCCCACGTGGGGACAGAAAGCAGAGAGCCCGGCCCGGGGCCCTGATGCAGCCCCCACGGGAGCAGATGCGTCTGTACTGAGACTCCCCAGGCACGGCCGCGGACACTGCCGATTGTTACAGACCCACTGTTCAATTGACCAGGACTGTGTGGGTTGGTTTGCGCTGGCTACGTCACCCTTCGTTCACACCGAGCGCACGACGCACCGTGTGGTGTGTAAGTAAGAAGCCCCCAATGCCATACCACCCAATGTGGTGCGCTGTGGCCTTGGTGTGCTTCATAAGCAGACGCACCCGGTGTGAATGAGGGGTCAGGGTGTCTGTCTGTTCAAGTCAACGAGCACTACGTAGACTGAACGCGCATTGATCGTGCGCAGGGACACAACGCCTGCAGTGTGAACCATGCCCCTGCAGCCCGATTGTTACAGACCCCGACAATGTGCGAGTGGGCAGCGGCCAGTCTTCTTTATGTTGGGTCTGAGACACACAACACTCCTCCGCAGCCAATTCCAATGGTGATGATGACAAAGCGCAACCCATGTTTCATTTCCTCGCAGCGCCAACTCGCTGTGAAAGATCTTCGTTTGTTTTGGCCAGTGAGGCCTTGGTTCTCTCTGTTCAGAATGACTTGTGACTGCGACAATACAACGACCTCACACCGCAAAATCTATTGTCGGGGGAAAGGGCCTGACCCAATGGCACCAAATTCCAACTTTAGCAATAATCACGTGTAAAAGTTAACATGTTGCACTGTTGTTCAAAACTTCAGGACAAGTATCCCGGGTTTCAGGATCCGCAATAGAACAGCGTGAGTCCCTCAACAACGTTCAACGTTCACCGTTCCGCTGGGCGCTGGCGGAGCCCTGCTCCTTTGTATTGACGACTCCAGATGCACAAACAATGGGGCGCAGACCCCCCCATTCCATTGACCACTCCACATCACTGGGCAATGGTCAATGCCTGTTACCCCAGTTCTGTTCCTCTGTGTTTTGCAAAGCAATGACTCTTTTACACTGGAAGTCACACGCGTTGCGTTACGTCGTTGTTCAATCCCTGTGGGCAGGTGGAACAAACCAAGTCATACGTGCACGTTCCTTCACTCATGGTTGGGACATTTGTGGTGCGCGCGATGAGCGCTTTGCTGACGCAACACCATGCGCGTTGCGCTGACGAACCCGCGAATGCGCGTTGCAGAAATGAAATTGTATGTTGCACCCAGTGTGAACCACACACTGCAGAAGAGGAAGCAGACGGGTCGTTTCGGCTCCAGATGCGGCGTCCGACGGTCGTGCAGCGGGGCGAAAACAAAGCCGTTACCCGCGCGTAAAGCGGCGTCTGCGCTACGTTATGACGGGGAGGCGAGGGGCCTGGCGGGGGCGTCAGGCATGCAACACTGAATGCGTGATGCGTTGCCTCCCTGCAGTCATTGGGCACCACGTCCTCAGCCCACCAACTCGTGAACAGCAGCGACGCAACAATTGTGTGAAACAGCATCATGGTTGCGTAGATCTACCCAGACGTGAATCGCACGTGACGCCAACAGTACGCAAAGCTTGACGGTCCGCCCCTCGTCGCAGCTTCCACAGGGTGAACTACCAAGTTCAGAACCATCGCATTCCGGAATTTTTTCTGACGCGAGCCCAGTACAGTATATCCACTTTGATCATACAAAGGACTCGAGTCCTCTTTTTCTCTCGGTTCTGCTCCCGCGTGGTACTGCCCGCCTCGGTTTGAGTGCGCCCGACAGGCCTCCTCATTGTGCGGGTCTGCGCACAATACGCGTGATTGAAAAGTGATCTAGGCCGTTCCACATTGGAAGCGTCACGTGTGTTCCACACTTGATGCTTTTCGTGCGGTACCCTGTGCAAGTCACTGGACGCCACATCCACGCACACGCCAATGGGTGGTGCGTCGCTGCAGTCATCAAGCATTGTGTTTTGCGTCCCTGCACAAGTCTTTCAATGGTCCTTGTGCAGCGACGACGCAATGCGCCTTCAATTGACCCAGGGTCGCACCGCATTTCAGCGTGAACCCCGTCCCAGCCCTGCGCGTTTGGAGCCAGCTGGTCCCCTTCCCTATTGTGTTGTTCAGGAAGACACTCGAGCCATTGTACGTACAGGAAGCCACTCGATCCGAACAGCGGGAAAAAAGAAGCCCCCACTTGAGGAACCCGGGAGCGGCATCTGGCCAAGAAATCAGTGTCCATTGTACTGGATCAAAAGCCTATTACTCACAGCCGGGTACTCAAAGCGAATCAGTAAGTACTCAAAACGTAGCTGAGTACAAACTCAATGCGTATTCATGGCAACCCAGTGTCTATTGTACCAGATCAAAAGCAATTACTCACAGTACCTGGGTACTGAAGTGAACAGCGCGTCTGAGTACGAGATTCAGTACTCGGTACTCAGAGCGGTGAGTTACTCATTCAGCGCAGACAAGACCATCACGTGTCCTAGACTGAGAGGAGCAGGTGCGACCCGCGTTGAGTCACCGAGCTGCGAGCTCAAAGCTAAATTTGCTGGGATCGGGACCACTTTTTGTCTACTTCTTCCCACCCAAAGTCGTCTTTGCAGAAATTTGTGAAGTCAGGTGGATCAATCCAAGCGGTTCAGGGATTTGGATCCAGCAAAGTCCAGCAACATCCCCACCCCAGTGTGTCATCCCAACGCCTTGAGGCGTCAAATCGAGTTCCTCCTATCCTGGAGACTTGGACTGTGTGCCGGCGTACCCAGGCCCCCTTCCCCCTGGCGCCTCCCCTACACAGGGGCCACCGGATCCAGGGGCGCCCCCTCTCCCTCCCCCCCCCCCGGGCGGCGTCAGCCCGGCTACGTGCGCACCGCAGCGTGTGAGCACCGGGAGGAACAGGTGCGATTACAAAACGCTCGCTACTCACGGCGCGTGCGCAGTACTCGCTATTCCAGACGAGTACTCACTCAGTACGGGATCCAGATGCGTACAATGAACGGCGCCACAAGCATTGTTCCTCCAGGGCTTTTCTTTATCTCCATGATTTTTGGGGAATTGAGGCGTTTTCGTACATCAGACTTGAACCAATAGTGTCAAGCTTGGAACCGACCTCACCACTCTCCAATCTGCAAGTTTTTGAGAAGATGGAGAGACAACCATGGGGAGCGGGTTTTCACAGGGCAAATCATACAAACCTTTTAACACTCACTCACAGACTCTACAATTTGTCAAAGTCAAGCGCAGGTCCCTCCTGACGACAAGTGGACAAAACCTCAGACTTCCCCTCCCTCCCCCTCCCCCTCTCTCACCTCCCCATCTCTGAAGGTCCCCCGGGGTGGGGAGAGAAAAAGAGTCCTTTTCTTTCTGCGGAGTCAATAGTGTTGAGGTCATAGTGTGGGTGATGCATGGCTCTGCAGGGAGCGAGAACTATCAGAGTTCAAGATTGGTGGATTACCTTTATCCCAGGCTCCATAACGTTGTGTGAGCTCTCATTGACACAGCGCTCTCAGACTTGGGCTGGGACGCACCTCATAACTGCCGAAGGTGCGTCAACCAGACACGCGCAATGCCCCTGTTCTCGTCCCCTGCGCTCCCTCCTGTCTTCGCCCCTGTCCAACGCCCAAGGTCCGGATTGCCCGCCCGACCCTGTGGTCACCCTCCCGTCCTCTGTCCTGCCTTCAACCCCACCCCCACCCAGGGTGCCCCGCCCTCGCCCCGGGTCCCCCGCTCGAGGCCCCGGCCGCCCCGCCGGGAGCGGAGCCTCATCTGCGGCGCTAATCAGGCGCGACGCCCGGGGAAGAGCCGCCCCGAGCCGCACAATGGCGACAGCTGTTCGCTGAGTGAGGAAATATGTCGGAGGTGGGGAGGGATGGAGTTCCGGGGGTGACGGAGGGGGACCCCAGGTTAGGACCTGGTCAGGGAACCTGGATCCTTACACTGGTACCCCTGCTTTCGTGGCCAGGTCCCTGGCCAGGCTGTGAGGGTCCTTGGTTTGGGGTCTTGGCGTTTGGCTTCTGGGTGCAGGAGGTTGGGGGTTGCTCACAGAGCCACCACCCCAACACTACGAACTGCCCTTGCCCCCCCCCCCACACACACACACAGAGCCCCAGGTTCACACCACGAACCTCGGTTTCCTATCTCCCACTGCAGTCCAGCGTCACTCAGCCCCCACCACGTCAATATCATACACACACCAGCAGCTCCCGTCATTTAAATGCATATTACCTCCCCTCGCATTCACTCGCTCTCTATGCTAATCTAACCTTTGTCCCCGTATGGTCACCGGGCCCGCCTCATTTGTAAACATAGGCCCCATTGTATTGTGGCCATAGACAATGCAATGGCCCTCAGGCCCGTTTTAAATCACGTCCAGAAGAGACTTACGGGTCTTTGAAAAAAGATAAAAGCTGGAGTTGCTGTGGTTGGATTGGAAACAACAGAATGGAGTTGGACTGAGGCGTGGCTCACACTGCAGGCGCTGTGCATTGCGCCCACTTTGTATCGCATAGCAAAGGCCCATTGAGAGACGCAGCCACTAACGCATCCAGTGTGACGCAGGCCTGGACTCTGGTATTTCTCTGTGTGGTGTTTAACCCCTGACTCTGCACCGCCGTATGACTCCATACAAAGGGCGTAAAGCTGAGGCTCCCCCGACGCCTCGGTTCTGAATGGTGATTGTTCCGTTTGTTTCGCCCGGCACCGTCGCCCTTTGCTCAACAGGGTCAACATCATTCATTCCGCCCAATAATGTCCGCCGCTTGATGTCTGTGTGTTGATTCCAATGTGAAGAATCTGGGCATTTCAGTTGATTCAATTTGACGTTTGGTGAACTGCATCACACACAAACACTGGCACACACACTTCACAGACACAGGCGTACGGACAGGACAGACAGACAAACAGACAGACAGACAGACAGACAGACAGACAGACAGACACACACACACACACACACACACAGACACACACACACACACACACAAATACCTCGACCTGTTCAGTGACAATGTTTCACGCGCGCACAAGACACCCAGGAATGATCCCCACATACTTGAAGTCCAAGTACACTTCTGAGAAGCTGTGTCTTCAGTGGGTGGTACTTCCTGCCAGTACAATACCTGAGAGAGTACTGCAACTTTGAGGTATTGTTTACCATCTCTGTAGTGCAGGCTGCAACACAGGAACCCCCCGCACCGCCACTTTCTCACTGGGGTTCAGTTCAACGCGGTGGGAGGACCGACCTCGTACACCAGACCTTTACACAACTGAATTCATTGTCTGTGACTGTGCCGAATGTCCCTGTGTCTCGTTGGTCTTCACTTCAAGAACAAGCTGCAAGCGCCAGCGAGGACGGCGCAGCACCTGACTGCGCATTGCGAGGCCGGCGTGGCGCCGCCGACCCACTAAAGCAGAGCGGGACACAGAGGGACATCGTCCCGCGTTGTGTCAACACAGCGATGAGCCCAAAAGCCGTACCCCCCCCCGCGCTCTCACGCGCCGGCTCCGAAGCGCAGTGTGGATGGAGCGAGCAGAGTGAGAGGAGAGAGAGAGGAGTCCCCACGGAGCCCGAGGATCCGGACAGAAGGGCTAAGTACCCGCAGTCAGCACGCACTGATACAATAGTCTCCGCACAGTACCCACGCAACAGCGAGTACTGACCGGGCAGCGTGTGGGTGGATTCCTGCTCTGATGGTTCTGAGCAATAGAGACACGACAGCTTGTCACTTTTCAGTGCAGGACTCTTGGACGCACAATGATGACCAATCGTGCTGTGTTGGGCTTGGTCACTTCCTCCAAAACCGTGGACACACAAAAAGCAGAGACTTCACGGAACCAGAACTTGTCAAGAAATGGGATCTACCCTGTCGCTCTCGTCACCAGTCACTGTGCACCCTGCAGAACATCCTTGAGCCTCCGGCCCCGGCAATACGCCACACAAGGCAGAACCTCCTCGAGCCTCGGCACCCTGTCTCACTCGCACAATGGCGGCTGTCCCTTCTGTTCCCCGGTCCTTTTACTGCCGTCCATTAGCAGCGCATTGTGACGGGACGGGGACCCGGACCCTGGTCACTCCATGTCCGGCTTTATCAATGACCTCGCGTTCCCATTCACTCACTCTCCACGCAGGCCTGGGGAACACCGGGTGCGACGTGTGGTGCGGCCCTATGGAGGTCAATGGGTGCTGCGTTGCGAAGTTGACGCAACGTCTATTGAGTTGTGCAGGGGAACAAACCAGAACGTCGCTCACGTGGTTGGGGCCCTCGGTGATCAACAGGCCATTTGGACTCGACTGTGATTCGAAGAAAGGAAACTCAACGAGGGAACAACTAAACTGGGGAAGCCTGAATAAGCCGTGTGTTTTGGATGTCAGCTGTCACCAGACCCCAAAATGTGCGACTTCCTACTTGACTGCAAATAGCCTTGTACGCCTTCAGGAACCCTCAAAGTTCCACTTGCTGACAAAGAACCGTGTGTTTCCTTTTATTTCCTGTTGAAAACCCACAACACAAATCTGCGGATCCACCCCCTGCCTCCCCACCCTGAATCTCCGCTGAAACGCCGTCAAATTGAGTGTGGCGTCGAGAGCGTTTAATTTGGATGTAAGCTTCGCTGTGATTGGCGCCAGCGGGGCCCAATCAGCGTCTATTACGCATTGTTACGGGCGCCGCGACAACAATGGAGCTGACACAATAGAGGCATTCTCTCGCGCGGAGCCGCCCAGCTGCGGCCCGGCTCCAATACAGCAGCTTCAGCAGGCAGGGGCGGGGCCGGGTACCGAGCACAACCGGTTCCGAAGGGGACACCTGTCGGAGTGATGCTGCTTTTGCTGGCTGCGCAGCGAAGGTGCGAAACCACCACAATTTTTGACAATGAGACTGGGTGAAAGGAGAGAGGTTCAACCCGAAAATTCTTTCGCCGTCCCTCTTCCTTTCAAACACTTGAGAGGTTGGGTGTCTCTTGCAATCTGTCTTGTTTACTTGTTGCGTCATGTTTTGAATTTTAATGCTTGAGAACCAAACAGCACACCGCCTTCCCACAACCGTGACCTTCCCCAGCGCGCACGCGCGGTTCCACCCGGCACCCGGTGCGAGCCCTGCCCGGGTCCCCGGTGGAGACAGGGTCGATCTGTAACAATCAGTGTCACGCCGGGGTCGGACACCAAAGATTCCGACAAACAGGCGACACGATTCTCACTTTCCCTGGACCCTGCCGTTTGAGAACCACGAGCAGACCCTGGTGCAGGTATGAACTGGCCCGGGTTGGTTGATGCTGTGGACACTCTTTCGGCCCTTTTGTTTCACGGATCTTGATGTTCTCAATCTGTCTTCGACAGCCACAATCAAAAGTCCGACCTGCCGTTGTTTCCCTCAACTGGACTGAAATTCAGTTCGATGCCACCACCGCCGGACCCTCTTGCGTGCACTCCAATTTCCACGAATTACAAGCACTCAAAACGCATTGTGGTGTTAGAGAATTGCAGGCGGACGTTTCTGCGGGGGAAAAAGCATTGAGGAACCAGGGTGGATCCAGGGTCCAGCCTCGGGGACTCAACCCGACGGGACCACAGGTCTGAAAATTTTGGTTAATTTGGGTATACACAAAGCTTTTGCGCTGAGTGCCACACGAGCCGAATTTTAGTTGGGGGACTTGGGCGGGGGGTCAGGGGTCGCAGGCCCCTGGATCCCCCGTGGGTGCGCCCCTGGAGCCCGGGGAGCCGCCCCACCAGGCCCCGGAGCCGGACTAAGAGCATTAAAAGGCCCCGCGCGCTCCAGTGGACGCGTCTCGCGCATCGCTGCGTGCGAATACTTTCAGACTCCATTTGCTCCCCACAATACGGCGTCTTTTCTTTTCTTCTCGCGGCCGGCCGCACGCTGGGTGCGTTGTCAAGGGCAGCGACGCGTGCGTCACGCGTGGTGTCCATGGCAACGGAAGCTGCGTCGCTGACATGGAACACCCATGTGGGGGAGGGCGTTGTCAGGGTCAGTGTCCCTTACGTCAAGTTCTGTGCCGTTGGCAACGGAGGCGTGGTGGGGGGTCGCTTGCGTCACGCGTTGTGCCAAGCAACGGACGCTGCGTCGTTGTCATGCGACACTGTGGGTGGACCTGACACGTGACGCATACAGTGTGAACCACGCCCCAGGCCCCTCCGCAATGAAGAAAAGAAAGCGCAAGCCAAGCGGCTTCGATGGGCCTCGCTCGAGCTGCCCCTTTAAGGCGGTAATCTGGGAGAAAGCCATTTGAACGGGTGACCTACATCGGGGTGGGGGCAGGGTGGCCCTCGCTGAGGGGGGCTGCAGGTCTGATTCACACTGAGTACGACACACATTGCGTCCCTGCAACTGTCCATACCCGCTGCACCCCGAGCAGAGGCAGGGTGGGCTTATGCCCTGGGCAACTGAAACCTACTTCACTGGATGTGATGCACGTCGCCTCCACAGATCAATGGACGTGCGCTGCAATGCATGACCCTCCCCGTGTGACGCAGGCCTCCACAGGGGGCGGGTAGGGGCACGGAGCCCCCGGGGGGAGGGGCAGGGGTCCCCCGGGGAACTTAATGCGGGGACAAGGGCGGGATCGGCGCGAGCGCGCCGGGGCAGAAGGGACGCGCGACTGTGAAATGCGGATTGTCAGGACTTTTCGTCGGTGGGCGGGCAAAGAGAAAACACAAATGAAAACTTGATAAACTGGTCAGGTTCGGTGCAGCCAAATGTTATGTTGTCAAACCAAGAACCTTCATGTTGTTTTAAAACGACTTGAAAACCACTCTTAGCCTTGTCCTGTTTCACAATGGACTCAAGGCGCGTTGCACACACACACACACACACACACACACACACACACACACACACACACACACACACCGACGCCCGTTCACTTCATCGAAGACGTGAATCTTCATCGGAAGCTTCTCACACACTCAGCACGTCAGACACCACGTGTTCTGGGACGCAGCACGTAACGCACCACATGAGTCCCCGCCTCATCAGATCCCGCCCCGTCCTGAGACAATGGTTCCGTCCCCAACAGCAGCTCGGGGGAGCTGAGACGTAGTTAATCAGCCACGAGATTCCGACGCGTTCCGATGGATGGGTAATTAACCCAGGGGCGACGCCGCGTCACGGGCAGCGACGACGACGTTGCGTCACGACAACGCCAAGTGAACATCCAAACATCACCATGGGTGTACGAAGGGTGTGTGTGTGTATGTGTGTGTTGGGGGCTGGCGGCCAAGTGTGCAGTTGGGCGAAAGGTGTGTGTGCGTGCGTTTCAGTGAGAGTTTGGTTCGCGACGTCACACGATTGAAGAGGACTTCTTGCGTCCTGCGGCCCCGTGAGTCAAATGGGTCTGCAATGTCTGAAAATCACTCAACACAGCTCAGCCACAACAGGACGCAGTGGAACCTCAAAAGGTGCGTGTGTGTGCGTGCGTGCACTCAGGACGGGTAAGTTTTGATGGCGATGCGATGTGAACGCCCATCTCCGAATTTTAGGCGCGTTGCAACACACACACACACACACACACACACACACACACACACACACAAGATCCTCTTGCGCCTTGGATTTGTTGTTTCCCTCGTCTGCATTGTTTGTCTATCTGTGGGATGGATGTAGGGTTGGGTGGTCCCGACTCCCTCTGTCTCCGAGATGCGCAGATAACAGCGCTGTCTGTCTCATCTATCACCCGCCCCGCCCGGCTCCTCGCACAATCACTCCGCTAACTAACCATCCACCGAGCACCAACAATCCCGACTACAGGCCTGATTGCGATTCTCTGACTGAGACTCAAGATTTTTTCTCATTGAGAACTGGGGGCAGATTCATGGTGGGTGCGTCACGCGTTGTGTTCTGTCAGTGAGCGCTGCGTCTTGATTCAGAGAACACCTCTCGTTCAGGGAGACATGTGACGTCTTTGGTGGGGACCACCCCACAACTTTCGCAAGCGATGACGCAGAGTTCGTTGACCTGCAGGCACGAAGCGTGCCGCGCATCCTGTGTGAGCACGCCGTTGCAGCACGCATGCGTGATGGGTCCCCGTCGTGTCGCGCGATTCACCGGAAATGAGCGACTCTCCGGGTCGGGCCGCGCGACCCGTCGCGTGCGCAGCGACGATGGTCACTTCCGGTTGTGTCGTCACGTGACCCACTTTCGTCCTTACGCAGTGAACTTGCAACGCTGGTAGAATCTGCCGCACCCTCCCACCCTGTCTCCCAGCTTGTCTCCCGCCCACCCGCCCACCACGCCGCCCGCCCTGTCTCCCTCCCGCCCGTCAGATCTACGCTTCTCTCCTTGTGTGGCAGTCGCTTCTTCCCCATCTCCCGATCTACACTCTCAGCCTCAACAACGTTTCACTGACGCCGTCAGTTGACGCCAGGCCCAATTCTTGCAGACGCCATGTCACTGATGTTTCCTAACCAGTCCCCCACCCAAATGGAATCAAGTTGCACCAAAGGATACAACTTTTGTGAAAGATTCTGTTTTGTTGACGTCATCAACCCTTCACCAAAAATTCCACCCACGTCAAATTGACGTCAGACGTTTGACGTGGCCGCAGCGCGGTTTCACAGGGGCCTGGTATCAGCGCTTGGCTGTCTGTCCGCCACGTCTTTTGTTTGCTAATCAGACGGGCTCGACTCGGCTCCAAATTAACTCGCTCCTGTCTCCCCGGCACCGGCCCCGCCGATTCCTGCAGCCAGTCTCACAGGGATTTTCTCCATCAAACGACAAGCGACGAGCTCACTTCTTCACAGAGATCAACTTTTTTGGTGAGCTGAAGTTCTTTGAGGAAGGTTGTAGGGAATGGACGAACGGACACACAAGCACACACGCACGCACGCACGCACGCACAACCACATACACAAACCTCAGTATTTTCTGCACAAACACTCTCGACGCGCAAAGTGGAACTCCAGTGTAGAGACAAAATCTGAAAACATCATTGATACCCACGACACGCACAAACCGATGTGCACGCACACACACACACACACACACACACACACACACACACACACACACAGCCGCCGCCGCCGGCGCGCCCCCCCCCCTCCTTCCTTCCCTCACGGACGGAAGAAGTGGAGTAAATGGAGAGTTAAATGGGGATCGCAACAACAATTCATTAGACTCGCCCCCTCCCCTCCCTCCCGGGGGGGGGGGGGGGCGCAGCATTGTGTGGTGGGGCAGCGGGCGGGTGGGCAGCCTTAATTAGGCCATACATCATCCCTGTCGAGCCGGAGCCAGGGAGACGCCGCCGCTTCCGAACCGGCGTTGAGAGTGAGAGCGAGGTGCGGGGGCTGAGGCTGAGAGGGAGGCGCGGGACTGAAACTGAGACGAGGGCTGAGACTGAGAGGGAGGCGTGGGGGACTGAGACGGGAGGTGTTGGGGTTGAGACCGAGAGCGAGGTGCTGGGACTGAGACTGAGAGGGAGGTGCTGGGGCTGAGACTGAGAGGGAAAGGACTGGGACCAATGTGTGGCGACTGAGACGGGGAGAAGTCACACACACACACACACACACACACACACACACACACACACACACACACACACACACACACACCCTGTGTACATGAGTGTGTGTGTGTGTGTGAAGACCGTCTGTGCAAGGTTGGTCGTTGGGTGGGAGGTTGACTGGGCGGCGGATGCGACACGATACTGAGAGCGAGTACTCACGTTCTTGACTTTCTGCGTGGCCAGGTTGTCCTTGATGTTCTGTAGATGCGCGATCATCTCAGCGAGGCGCCGCTCCTTGTCTTCCACCGTCTCCGACGAGCCCAGGGCCTCCGTCACGCGGTGCATGACGTCATCAGGCGGAGGCGTGACGTCATCGAGCGTCGCCGGGGCAACCATGGCGCCGCCACCGCTTCCTGGCTTCAGTCTGCGCAGGACGCTGTCCATAGACTTGCGTTGCTGTTGGTAGTAGCTGGTTGGGAGCAGCCCCCCGTTCATGGGGAACATCGAGGGCTTTGTCAGGATATTGTTGTTGTTAAGGTAGTGGTTGCCAAGATACCCGTTGCTGGGGTGGCTGGTTGCCATGGGGCTGTTGTGGGAGGAATCGCCGTCTGATTGGTCGTCAGAGTCGGACATCGTGACGTCATTGTTCTGAGTGTTCTCCCGCGCGTTGCTATGCATGTTGCTATGCACGCTCTGCAGGATCCTCTGTTTCTTGCTGCGCGGCGGGCCGTCCACGTGACCTTCGGGCGAATATGACCTTGAGGACGAAAGGTCAAGGTCACTGTTGTGAAGGTCGTCGAGCTGCTCGGGTTTGGAGACAATGTGCAGCCCCGGCACGTGATTGGTCGCGGCGTCCGGGTCGGAGAGCGAGTCACGTGAGTCGCCGTCGCTGCTCGGGTCCCCGCGGGGGACGCCGCCCCGGGAGCCTGGTTCCCGCTGCATCAGAACCTCGTCCGTCGCCAGTTTGGTCGGCGTGTTCTTCCGTTTGGAAGACATTCTCCTGCAGAGACAAGAGAGAGAGACGCGTGAATGAAGAGCGATGAAGGAATTCACACAATCGCACGACACATTTCCCAGAGTATTTTTTATGAACCAACGCAACATTCCTGCGCTGAGTGAGATGTTTGTCAACGCCGCTGGCCTTCGTCCAAAGTTGGTGTCCACAAAATCGCAGAGTGCAGAACTGGACAAATCAACAATTCAACGATGGTCTCGTGGAGCTGAAGCTCATCCGAGCCCGACCGGACCCACCATCCCGACACGAAGACGTCACTCCGGGCGGGCGGGCCCGAGGCACGGGAGACAAGGGCCCGTTATCTCCGCCGCCCGGCCCCCGCCCCCGCCTTGGCCCAGGCTCCCACCCAGGCCCCGGGCCGGGCTGTCCGCCTCCCATTGCTTCAGCCGGCCCCGTGCTACAAATCACAACTGCGGGAACTCTCAAGAGTGGGAGCGTTGTCGCGTCTGCTGGGAACGAGAGTCAATGGGTGTGACTGCCATGGGGAGAACAAAAGTTCCAAGATCTCGCTCCTTGACCAAAGTTCATGCAACAACCTGACTTACGCACAGCCCCCAAATTTTGGTCTTGCTGCCCAAATCGGAAGCTGTTGGCAGCCCTGTCCTGAGCGTTCTGTGGTCCGTGACGCCTGTGCGTCGGGAACATTGTGGGTCAAAGCGAGATTCAGTGACCCAGCTTCCTCTGTAAACGCCTGTGGCCACAACAACGTCTTTGTCAACGCCTGTGGCCACAACAACGTCTTTGTCAACGCCTGTGGCCACAACAACGTCTTTGTCAACGCCTGTGGCCACAACAACGTCTTTGTCAAACCCACCACAATCCGCAAGTTTCAGTGGATGGCGGCCTCGATTCTTCTTCTTTGGCTGTCATATTTGAGCCATTGTTGACTACATGCGAGCAAACGTAGCAGAAAGCGCGCGACGTAAAACAATTAGGCGGCCAATCGAGGCGTGGCGCGTCCCAGTCATGCGCACTGATTGCGTACGAAGGAACCGGGACCCAGCCACAATCACTCATCTCCAGAACCGGGGACCAGGGGGAGGGCAGCACAAAAGGAAATTGTCTTGTCTTTCTGTCTTCCTGCTTGTTTGTTCTTCCAAGAATGGGGCTCGTAATCTTGAGTGAAAAGTGCTCGACAGCCAACACTGTGAGAAATGTGGCATTCGGGGTCCAGCGGCGGGGAGCCAGGGCCAGGGCCCAAAGACTTCTTTTTCCTGACTATGAACTGATCACCAATCTCATCCAGTCAACAACTCCCGGTCAAGCAACAAACCCTCCACCTCTCACTCCACCACATTGTCCCATGCCCCATTGTTGAGCGCCCCCTCCAAATAAAACCCCTTCCCTTCCCACCCCCCACAATTCCACCCCACTCCACCCGCCCCGTTTGTCAGGGGTGTAATTAGCCACGCCCTGATTGGCTGCGCGGGTGAGTACTCACTGATGAACGCGCAGCTCTGATTGGCTCTCATTACTCACCGCAGATCAAAGCTCCCGCCGCCCCAGCTACTCACAATCACTGCACAGGATGAACAATGGGACTTGGCAGCCAAGGCCTCGGGAACGTAATGCATTGTTGTGACCCACCGTTGATCCACAACAGCTTGCTACACTCACGGTACTGGGTCCTTGGACTGCGTTGCGCCCCAACATGACCTCGTGCGCCCACTGACTTGTGTAGGGACGCAGTGTCAACTCGACAATGAACCTGTTTGACCTTGGACACCAAGTGTTCTATCTGCCCCCAACTTTTGGCCACTCTCTCTGTCCTCATCTGAACGTCATCGAGACTTCATTCACACCCTCCAACCAAGGAACGAAGATCAGAAACGAACAATTCTCGCGGCCCTGCCTCAACACAAGGGAGACAGAGAAGAAAGGAAAGTGGGTCCCGAAATAATAATGCCAATTGTGCTTGATGAGATGAATGGGTGAGGCTAATGCTGATCGGATCGGGCCGCAATCAGAGGGAAACACGAGCAGTCCGTATCCGCCGCGCCGCTCACTCAGCATCCATCACATCGTGCATCCGTCTTGCGTTCAGTTATCATGGTGCAGGGACATGCACACACAAAGCACGCACGCACGCGCACGCGTGGTCACACACACACACACACACACACGTGCGCAAACGTCATCGTGTGATCTTCCACAATCAGTGTGGCGGAGACGCACACCACCTACACACGCAGACGCTCGTACACGCACACACACACACACACGCACACACACTATCGTGCTCATCCAGAATCCGCCGCACCCACACCGCTCACACATACAGACACGCACGGGCGCACACACACACACACACACACACACACACACACACACACCAGATATTTTTGCAATGAGACTGCAATGACAGTGCGACACACTCAACTTCATCGGGTTGCCTCTGCTGAATCCGGCTTTGGTTTGGACGTACGTTGGCCAACACTGCAACGTTTGGCGCACCAGGGTGGTCAACCATTCAACATGTGCTTCAAATCCCAAACTGCCCACTGGACTGACCACTCCAATCCGAGGTTCGCAATCCGGTGGAGCCGGACTCGGGGCCGTAAGGAGGAGGCAAACGAGCTAATGGGTCCGGGACATTGTTTTACTAATGTCCCCGCTGCGCTGAGCACCATTGTGGAGCCGTCCCACGGGGCGTGTTAAAACTCCGTGAAAAACGCGCGCTTCGCAACGCTCTTTTTGACGCCACGCGACTGGCGAACTGCAGGTCACTTTCATCCCTTCAAAGGTCTCCAGATACCAGAGGGTTTCACAATAGGAACGCCGTGCATTGCGTTCCTGTGCAAGTCAACACGTGCCGACAAGCTGCGAAGAAGCAGCGCCAAACATCAGGCGCTGGACACTCTGCGTTTGTGGACGTAGCGTGAGGTCACTTTGAAAAGGAAACTTTTACGCGTATCCCGCAGTTTTGAGAGTGTGTGCGCCCATTGTGCGCTCCGACTCCCCTGGGCGGCGTTAGCGCCGCCGACGCCGTAATGTGGATGTACGGCGCCGCGCGCGTTAATGCCGCTCCGCACGCGACGCGACGCCGAGACGACAGCGCCGCCGCCACCGACGTCGGGTACGTCGTGACGTGGGCGTCAACACAACGCCGCCCTACGCCACGCACGATCACGGATCATTCCATCGTTTCTGATTCGGCAAAAAACACGGGCGGGGGGGGGGGGGGGTCTACCACTGACCGATTGTCCACAACGTTTTAAACTTCCTGTGGAAACCCCCAAAGCATTGACAAAACCAATCGCCGGGCCTCCAGGACAGACGGGTGCGAGCGTGTTTGAATCGTGCGACGAACGCACCTCAAGTAGATCTACCAGACGTGAAAGGACCACTCGACTCATTGTGTGGTCGCCCCCCCCCCGGGGAACCGCCCTGTATTATCTCGCCGACCACATCCATTATTAATCGGCGTTTTTACCTGCGTCTTACGGCGCATATGGGACCCGCGCCGCTGCTGTTGTTCCGTGTGCCCGACGGGTCAGGGTGCGGGCGCCACAGGCCCCGAGTCTTGACTCAGGGTCATGGTTCTGGTCATGAAGCGACTCAGAATCACAGGTGTCTGTTGGGCTTGGGGCAGCAAAGGGGATATTGGGTGCAACTTTCCTTCCAAGGGTTTGGTTGCGTTGCACACGCAGAATGTTCCAAATGCAATTGACGCCCGCACATATACGGGACAAACACACGCACGCGGGCGCACACATGGGCACGCACACCACACACACACACACCACACACACACACACACACACACACACACACACACACACAGAAATAGAATCCGGACGCAACTTCGTAAGACAAGCCACACAGACCAAAGCTAGCATCAATTTGCATTCCACGCAAAAACTTGGGCAGTTGCCCTTCGCCCACACAGAATTTTCTTGCTCGGTTCCAGGGTCCACGCCCACGCCGCTCCGCCACCCTGAGTCTATTGTAATGGGACGAGCGCCGCGAGGTCAAATCCAATCCGGACCCGCGCCCATTATTTGTGACGACCCCTTCTCTTCTCATTTACACACACACGCTTCTCTCTCGCAACCTGCTCCCTCCCTCCCGCCAACAATGCTGCGTCCAGGGCCGCGTTCACACTGCGTGCGCCCCGCGCTGCGTCAAGGTGCAAGGCGATGGGCGTTGCGTCAACGACGTGTTTTTTGCCCTGTGCACGTTATGCGTTGCGCTTGTGTACGGCTACGTCAGACGCAAATGTCACGTCCAACAAGCAACGCAAGATGCAGTGCCACGTGAAGCTGAATCAGCGTCCACAAATTTCAAGAACAACACGACGCATGACGCACCCAGTGTGGCAGACCCCCCTTTGGAAGCGGACCTTTTCATAACGACTCAACTCTTGGCACGCAACGGCAGAACCGGGAAGAAAGGAAATTCACAGCTCGGCTGCCTTTTCGCCGATTCCGACACAAAAGCGTAGGGATCCAGGCCTGTTTCACGTTGGCCACACGCTATGCGTTCTGTTCCTGTACAAGTGAATGCGGCGTACTCGGTGGCGCCAAGACTTGAGCGTCTGCGCAATGCACGGCGCACCTGTACCAAAACAACTCAGCACTGCCGACTTCGAAGTTTTCACATGCACACACGCTGGCACTGGCACACACACACACACACACACACACACACACACACACACACACATGCTCAAGTTTCCGTCTCATGAGAATGTTTGCATGGGACGCCAACGCGTGACGCACCCAGCGTGAACCCGGCGTCTCGCCGACCCGATCGCGTGCGCCGTCGTCGCGTGCGGGACGCGGCGTCGTTGTGACGCGGCGTCGCGACGCTGATTGCGCCGCATTGTTCGGCGGCGGCGTCGGGTCCCGCATCAGCGCCCATTGTGCGCCCCGCGGCCCGACGCCGCCGCACACCGGAGGCGTCGTGCGGTGCGACGACCTCGTGACGCAACGAAAGATATCTTGGCGCAACCCCAAACCAAATCTGCTGTGAAGGGACGCCACACATGTCGTGTCAATTTTCAAGGCAGCGCCCACTCACCACCACAGCAACGCAACGCAGGACCTGATCCCACGTGACCACAGCCTGACTCCACATGGAAAGACGCATCACACGACGCGGTCAGTGTGAACCAGGCCGCCTCACACCTCCTCACCCGTCCCCGCTGATTGTTCGTCGTCTCAACACGCGAGCCCCACACACCCTTTGTTCACACGTCAATCGGAGCAAAATCTCGACTCAAATCCTGGAGATCAGAGAACAACCATCGGCACCACGCAATGCAAAAACAAATCTTCACATCAGGGCCTCTTCGCCAAAGAGAGGGGACGTACGCACACGCACACGCACACACACGCACACACACGCGCACACACACACACAGCGCACGAGTCTTGGACACATTTTGACAACACAACAGATCTTTTGTTCGTCAATCACAAGTTACGCCACATGCCACGCCCTTCTAATGCCCGCTCCACAGCATTGTTTCGTCGCACGGTCAGGTCAGGCCGCCCTTGATCCCTACTCCCTGCTGCATTGTGTTGTGATTTGACCTAATTCTCGGATTTTCTCTCGACCCACTTGAGACATTTGTCTTGACAAGGCAGCTAATGACGGCCGCTGTTCACAAAGAGCCGCGTGGAACGGGCCTCGCACCGCAGCGCCGTCCGTGCAGCTGCAGGCCTGTTCAGCACTTCAGGGATCACGCCGCGTCCCTGCACAAACCAATGGACGCTGCGTCGTCGCTTGCTGGATGCGTTGTCAACGTTCACGCAGCTTTCCTGCAGGTACAAGTCAGTGGGCGATGCACGACAAGACCCTTTGATTCTGGACTGGTTTGTGTCAAGAAGACCCCACCTCGTGCAGCTGAACTTTCTCCCAATGAATTTGGCGGCAACGCAACCCGCATCAAAGCGTGATCATGAGCCCCATGAGCCCTCGCAACATACTGCAGACAAAACTCTTTTGTTGGTTCTGTGGACGCTCTTTCTTCCATAGCACTGCAGGGACGGCGTTGCCTCGCGCTGCATGCCTGCACGCTGCAGCCCCTGCGCGGGGCATGACTCAGCCCTGCGCGCCGCGCCTCCATTGTCCGCGCGCCCCTCCCGCCCCGCGCATTGTTTCCGCCCCATTCCTCCACTCTGCGCGCGCGTGACCGATGCGCGCGTCGCGTGAGGGAGGGAGACGCCGCGCGCGCGCAGGGAAAATCCATACGAGGGTCTCTGTGATGGTTGTGTTGAATAACAACTGGGACACGTGTCAAGATCTGATCAAATGCGCAAGAAAACAAAATCTCTGAACTCCAGCAATTTTGCAAGATTTGAAAAGTTTGATGTCTGATTTCATTGGACTCCAGACTGGTTTGGCAAACTTGTGCGTCAGAAAGAATAGGTTCAGTGTGTGTGTGTGTGTGTGTGTGTGTGTGTGTGTGTGTGTGTGTGTGTGTGTGTGCGTGCTGGAGGTACAATTTGTGTACGTGTGTTGGGGAATCAAATGTTTTCCCCCCACATCAGCTGTGGGATCCAGCACCTCCCCCATCAGCAGTAGCGACGCTCCCTCGTCCCTCAATCTCTCCCATTGTCCCGTTCTGTCCCGCGACACCCACAGTCTTGTCGCTAACACCCTCTAATGCTCACTTATCGCCTTTCACGCGCCCCCACCCCGGCACCAGTGATCCCCCACCCCCAGGGCCCCATCCCCTCGCCGCTTGTCGGATTTTCTCTCCAAGGCTGGCTTCACACCAGAAGCGTCAAACGTTGCACGACGCGCCGTGCGTTGTATCCCTAAGCCCACCATGAACGTTGGAATATGCTGTGATGCAAACCAAACGATGGCTGCGCAGACCCAAAGCTGCTTCAACACTGATGCGCCACACGTTGCATCACAGTGCACTCCGCTTGCGTCGGCTCGCAGACGCTGCGCCATCTCCGACTCGGACGTGACACTGCACGACGCGTCCAGCGTGAGCCCTCCCCTGCCCCGCCCCACCCGAGTGTCCCCCGCAGATAAGCGGGGCTCGGCCCCCCGGACGGACGGCCCTGTCTGTCCGCCTCACGCCTCACCGACCCCTCGAGTGACTGGGGGAAACGGAGACCCGCCCGCCACGTCCACACCGCCATTGTTGTGAGATCCCGTCAATCAATCACGTGCGTGGCGAAGAGGAAACACGCATCCACTTGTCCAACCCAGTTGTCCATCCCCCAGATTCAAAACAAGCATGGACGCAAACTCACAATGACCTCAAGCCCCTTGCACAACAACGTACTTTTTAGCCAGCTTCACTTGCGGCACAACGCCTGCAAAACGAAGCGTGCATGGCCAAGACGGCAATGACTTCACGGCGTTGCACAACAACGCAAACCTGGCAACGCCCACCCAAACTCCCTCAACTTTGACGCACGCGCCCAGTGTGAACCAGGCCCTGACTGTTCCCTTTGTTTTCATGCCCTACAATCCGGGAGCGACAACAGTGACGAGTCTGCGGTGCCATCATCGCGACACCGCCGCGTCTGGTTCTCGTCTCGTCCCCGCAGACCGGAAGTCCCGTGACCTCCACCGCCTCCCCTCCGACGCATCTCCGTCTCCATAACAACAACACAAACAGCTGCGGATCATCTCAACCCGCCGCAAAAAAAAAAACAACGGGAAGAAGATGTCAAGCTTCACAAAGGAAAATGTGGGACGAATTTGTATTTGTGTATCAAGTGTTTCGGACCCTCTCAAAAAAATTTTACGGTTTCACACGCGCAACCTAAAAATCTACACTTTTCTCGCAGTTTTGTCTCACGCATGTCTGGACGACACGACGGCAGTACGATGGCGGTTCTGCAGGTCTGTCGATGACAAGCACAGATTCCAACACACTCAGCGCGGCGGTTTCACAGCGGCCACAAAGAAACCTGGTGGATCAACTGTGTCTGCGCGAGTTTCCTGTTCCCCCGTGTGACAACACCCAGTCTGGATTAGACCCATAATCCCCCGCGGCGGGGTTCACGTAGGATGCGTCACGTGACACGTGCATGGAAAGTCAGGGCGCGCTGCGTCGCACTGCACGTTGGGCAGTGGAGAACACGACACGTGACGCATCCCGTGTGAAGCAGGCCTCAGACCACCTAATCCCCAGCCCTGCGGGTGACAACGAGAGCGCTTTGTTTCCATGGGAATCTGTGACAATAGCAACAACCACAACTCACAACAGCTGCCCTGGCAACCCAACACAGCTGGGCGCGTCACTGAGGGGGCTCCGGTTGCTATTAGTGACGGGTCAGCGGTGCTTAGCGACAGGAAGACAGACGCTGAGTGTGTTCACCACAAACACTCCGTGGTGACCTGGCGACCCGGACAATTGTCTCCACATCAGCGCGTGCACTGCAGATTGTCGATCAACAATACTCCCTGGTGTGTGTGTGTGTGTGTGTGTGTGTGTGTGTGTGTGTGTGTGTGTGTGTGCGTGAGTTTCCCACCTTAAATTTCTGTTCCCTGTCGAATAGACTGCGAAATCTCCACCAAATATCAAATCCAGACCTGGCAGCATAAATCCAGCTCAACTTTATGGCTGATCTCATGCTCTTAATCTCACAGTCCCCGTCCATGTGGTTTGACCACCAACAGTGGGAGGTAAATTAGAGCGTTTTGAAGTCGGACCTGTGTGTGTGGTGAGTATCAACAGTAACCACAGGAATCCACCGCTCTGTCGCTGACGACCTTTTGTCTGCAGTAAGTACAATGGAAAGTCCCTGCGTAAATCAAAACAAGGTGAAGCTGGTCCAGCCTGTTTCACGAGCTGGAAGCGTCACAAAAGCTTGGGTTCCAGCAGAAGTCACTTGACTCTGGGACAATGCAAATGCAGTACCTATTCACTTGTGTGGGAACGCGTTCAGTGTGAAACTGCCCTGACACTCAAGCCAGATGCAACAACCATGTCACGCACGCACGCATACCAAGACTTCCACCACTCACCATCACAATTTGACGAATTCGCCCTCTGTCACAGAAGGCCATTGTTCCTCAAAAACAACCGCTGCAGAAGCGCCTGACTAATGACTCTCTCACCCTTCAATTGTGGAAACAGACGAATCTGAATCACGTGACTCCTGTTCGATTGAGAAATTAATGGGTTCGACGCGGGGGGAGGAAACAATGCGGTTTAATTGGCGGAACAGCCGCGCGGCGGGAACTCCTGCTCATTAGAACAATGGCGCCAACCCCGGTTCCTTGATTTTCAACTTGCGGGCAGATCCTCCAGATTCCTGCAAAATTTTGCAGCTGTCGTAATTTGAAGTGCACCTTCGCTGTTCCTTCCTGTCATCAGTGACATTTGTTGCAGCTTCAGTTCTGTCGCTGACAACTGTCTTGGTGCCCACAACCTGCAGGGAAGTTGACACAGAATTTCTGCAGTTTCTGCGTCGCATGCCCCCTGCCCCAACACAAAAGAAACACCCCACCCCTGAATCCGCCCCTCCCTGCACTCATCCAAAATCCACGCTTCCTCAATCAAAATTCCTTCAACCGTACTGTTTTCCGATACACTCTGCGCAAAACAAAAACCTCCCCTCAAAACACCTACAAAGCGCCGATTTTGCCCCCCAAACAACAGCAACTGCACGAAAATAGCAGTTCTGCGCAGCACATCTGTTGGAGAGTGTATCCTACTACAATGAGGCCCCCTGCTACAACACAAGGGCTCGACTGTGCGCGCCCAGCTTTGATTCCGTTTCTTTCATGTTTTTGCCACATTGACTCAGAGTGGCACCCGCGGGTCAAGGGACCTTCTCAAAGAAGTACGCCGTGAGTACGCGTCGCGAGTACACGCGTCGTGCAGACTGGTCAATCAGCCAAAACAATGGCTGCAGAAAATGCGGCCACTTGAGCGCATTCCCCAGGCTGTTTGGAAAGCAAAACCAAAACTTAAGACAGGAAGGTGGAACAATGCGAATGGGGGAGAGGAACAAAATTTCACCACACGCAGGGCAGTACGATTTCCCGTCGGCAACGAACTGCGGTGCAAGACGCGTTTCGTCCAAATGCGAACTTTCCAACTTGGCTCAAACTTCACAACAACCAACTTCTCTACCACAACAAAACTTTTCAAACAGACACCAACGACACAAGAAGAGACGCGTTGCACCCAGCACCATTGTGTTGTATTTTCCAGGGTAGCTTTTCATCCCAAGAACGTTCCCACAATGATATCAAACTCTGCATTCACCAAAATGAGCTTTGCCTACGGAGCTTGAATGGGGGGACCCTTCTTCCCTTGTAGCTGGATGAAGAGGAGAATACAGCACAGCACAACAGCAAAGATCCTTTTCTTGTGGAGCTCCCGACAAGGCTGTTATCAGGCAGATCAAACCCCTCCCTTTCACAGAGATTGTTTTCAGGTAAAGTTACACACGCTTTTGTGGGAAATTTCTTCAGCCGACGGTGCAATGTGACAGAATTCTTTTTCTTATGCGGCGTCAACAAAGCTCTAAAACCTAAATGAGACACCACTCACTGACGAACAAAGGGACCTTTTGGGTGTGTGCCTGTATTTGTTACAGGAACCAAAGTTTCTTTGCGACGCAATGTGTTGAGACAGGACCAAAAAAGGCTTTCAGATGACAAAAAAGTCCTTTTGCGTCAAAACCTGGGGAACTTTGCTGTCACTTCTCGCAGATCACAATGAAACACAAAGACGCCGCGGTGCACCTTGCAGGTGACACAACAAAAGTGAGACGAAGTTTCCCTTTTCTCTGTGGATCCTATGCGGCTCATTTCGCTAATCAGCGATGACGCTTCACGCGAGAACTGCACCCGACCCTGGAACTCTCATCTACCTCCGCACGTACACCAGCACACACGCACGCACGCACACAAACGTGCACGCACTCACACACACACACACACACACACACACACACACACACACACACACAACGCGCGCAAACGTGCGCGCTCGCACGCACACATACACAAACGCAAGCACGCACACACACACACACACACACCTGTAGATCTACGTAGTTCAGGTCAAGTCGGAGAGTCAGAACGAACACCCTGAATCGCTTACGAATTTTCAGTTCGGTGCAACATCCCTCTGCCTCGAATTTTCAACCTGGACAATTTCAAGACACCAACTGAAGATTTTTTATTCCAACCAGACTGCACCACAACAGCGGCAACCTTCGCTGTCGGATTCGACGGAACGTCTCTCCTCGTGAGTGACAATAGAAGGGCGTCTCCTCACAGCGCCGCTTTGTCTCATTAGGCGACAATGGCGTCTGATTGTGTGAAATCTCAAGTACGCTTCAGCGTCCTTCAAACCGCCGACACACGCCAGTCAAAGGAAGGCAAGTTCCGTCCTGCATTCCAATGGAATTGTCAGTGGAATTTTTCAAAGCGTTTTGCCAGGTTGGTGCCGAATGAAATTGTGAAATTCGAATCACTGAAAGACCAAGTCATTGCACTTTTGAAAGGCTCGTTCGGAAACTTGCGCAAATTTTGAGCCACGGTGCGTGCAGTGAAAGACGCTGCAACAACCACAGAGTCCGACCCGTGCGAATCACGGATCCCTGAGGCCACACAACGCAATGCGCTCGTGGTGGGTGGGTGGGTCGAGCACAAATGGTCACCAGGAAGTCCGGCACAATTGGTCATCGGATCAACACTTGTATCTGCGGCGGTTTTCTCAGGGGAGGCATCGGGCGTGAATGATCTCCCGCCACAGCAGATCCGGGGCCGCGCTGCCAGTCTAATCTCTCGTGTCCACACGCTGACCACTACCGCCCAGGCCTTTGTTCCTTGACCACTGATGGACGCACGGACCCTGATGACCGTCTTGACCATCTAATCCCCTCGTTGTCCGGACAATGGGGCTTTGCGTCGAGCAGTGGGAGGTTGGTTTGAGCAGGATGATGATTTGTGACGCATCCGGTGTGAATCAAGCCTGATCCCCCATTGTCTCGGCAACAACAGCTGAGATTCTGATGCAGCACTTGGGGCTGAGTCACTGTGATGGGAAGGGACAACAGGCCGCCTTGAGGGTCATTTCATCTGGAGAAAATGTGAGTGCCTTGGAAAATTGCGACAGAGAATAGAACTGAAATTCTGGATTGGGGGGGGGGGGTGAGTCAGTGGTACAATGGAACGCATTCCTCAACGCAGCCAGCATGAAACAGGCCAGAGCAATTGTCAAAGCTGCCAAAGATGTGTTTTCTTCCTGAGTTCGGAACCTTTCAGGTTCAGTGCGAGTCCAGGCTGTTGCGATGAGCCCTGCAGACACAGCGCGCTGCCACACAAAGGAGATACTCAACTATCGCTTCTCATCTGCGGTGACGCAACTCTCAACGACAGCGCGTATCGTATGCGATGCGCCCTGCAGAGATTCCTATTCTCAATCCAGATAGCAAGGCAATGGAGGCGGCCACGTAACCACACACATCAGAGCTATTTCACACTGCAGGCGTCGTCCCTTCGTCACACAGTCGAAGCAGGAACTTGCTGGAACACACGCACAGCGCAGCAACGCACGACGCACCCAGTGTGAAGTTGACTTCAGAATCTACCTCAGCTGATAGCCATACCAACCCTCAACTATCACCTGAGACAATGGAGACAGTGTATCCTCCTGCATATTTATGATTGTCTAATGAGGTGTCAAAATGAGTTTGGCATGTCAAGAGTTCAACTTTATGGTGTCAAAAGCTGGGTTTTCTTCAAGCAAGAGGTTGAAACTTGAGCCCAGATGTATTCATGCAGGGAGAAACAACAATGAGGTGGAAAAGAATTTTTCAAGCCCAGCCACACACCACGAACACACACACGCACGCACACACACGCATACACACACCAGAACCTGCAGTCAGCACTGCTCGATTGTGACCTGGCTCCCGGAAACGTAACCGAAATACACAGCGAAAAGTCCCGACCACAAACAATGCGAGTACTGGCTGAGTAGATCTGCTGCAGGAGTACCACAAACAACCCAGTAAGTACCCCCAACAAACAAATAAGTATCAATTGAGGCTTTGTTGGACAAGGCCTGAATGGACAGACTTTCTGTTGTGTCGTGAACCCTGACCAAATTTCTCGCATCTGGACTCAAGACTGCGAGCAAATTCTCGTGATTTTGCGATTTTGAAGTATAATTCAGCTTTCATATTTCGTTTCGTTTGCAGGTTCGTCTCTTTTTTGTTTTGAAGCACAGAAACAACGGCAAAATCTTCTCATATTGACCTTTTTGCACTCATGAATTTCGCCCAGTGCATTTCAACAGCATAAAATTCATGTTTGATCTCGCCTACATTTTGGATACATTGTAGCCATTTCAGTTTCACAATGGTGGCTTTCTGTGACAAAAGACAATTGTTCCCACGAACCCACAAACGAGAGAAACGTGACCGAACGGCTTTTCCGACACGAGACAACACTCCTGCACAACAACCGCGGATTCTTGAAAGGAGGAAACAGATACTTTTTGTGTGAAACAGGATGTGGAAAAACAAAACTTCAATTGAAGGTTGTTAGAAACTGACTTCATTTGCCAGAATAGGGCTGGGGGGGGTTTCCGTATAAAAGCGTGCTTTATCTGCATAAAACGATTCCAAATTTCGCACAACTGAAATCTATTCGCAAACCCAACCCATGCAAAGAATTTGTTCCAAAGTCCTTTTTTCACACTTCCCTGATGTCTTGAGCAGTTTTCAGAGATTCATTCAGCAAAACCCAACACTGCTCAAGCGATCAAGAAGCCACAGGCAGGAGAACTTGACGCTCCGGCCCCAGCTCAGCACTCCTCCGCGCGGCCGCGCGTCTCTCCCCGGCGCGAGGCGCTCCTCCTCCCCCGGGCCCCGCCGCCTCCCTCCCCGGGCCCGCCCCACCCCGACCCGGGGCCACGGGCCCTAATTACCCACAACACAAAAATGCGCGGTGCAATGACAAAAGGCCCCGAATGGGTCAGAGATTTCATCAAATCGATCACATCTGATCCCAGCCTCACTGACTAACCTCCCAGCACACGCATCACGCATTTCAGTTGCAGAACAGCTTTCATCGGGCAAAGCCACAGCCACAAGGGCTGACGGCACATTTCAGGCCAAGTCAAGGAATTCCAAAACAAAAGTTTTGCACTCACCAATTTCAATTGTTGTTTGTGGCTGATGTTGCTACTTTCACACTGGTGTGCACTGGTCCAGTGTGCGCGTTCCTGTTGTAATTTCTCAGTCACTTCCAAGTGCAACTCAGCAGCAAAAAGTTCACAAACACTGGAATCTGCAGATCAAATTCGATTGTCTCAGTCACAATGCTTCCTGCTCTGAAAACTTTCATCCAAAGACCGCGGGCAAAATTTTCCATCCACGCCGGAAGAGAAAGTTGCAGTTTTTTTCCCGGCAGACAACAGCTCATTCAAGATGCGTGATTGTTGTGTGAAGAGCGGGGCCGGTCAGCTGTTGCAATCTGTCTTTCCTTGCCCAGCACAGGCCTCCCTTTCTTCTCTCTCAAGTCCAGCACCTCTGTTGTCTCTCGCCAGATAAAGCCTCTTTGATGCAGTCAATTTATGTCCTGAAATCTGCTGGAAACCAGTTCGTCCAGATTTGAATGCAGAGCCGTTTCAGACGCAAGTCGAATTGACGCACTCTGTCTTGCGCCAACTTGGAACTTGTCAAAAAGTTCTTCAGCTTCGCAGAAAAAGTTCTTTCTCTGATTGACACACCTTTTGGCTGTTGGATGAAGTTTGATTAATTCCAAGAAAACTTGTTCACTCAAAATTTACGTCACAGACAGAGCTACGCAACCTCGAATTGCGGTCAACGCAGCACAGCGTCTCAAAAGCGTCGTCGCCAGTGAAGGAGGAACTCACTTCCTTCAGGGGAGAGCGCCCGAGAGAAACTGACTCAGTCAGGTCCACAACAGAACAACACGGCAGGGAGGAGGAGGAGGGAGGCAGGGAAGCTGCAACAAGCCCCAGCTCACTCACAACACGCCTCTCTCTCTGCCGGCACTTCTTCTTCAAGGAGCTGCAACTGTTGACTCAACAGCAGGACCCCTCCCCCTGCACCTCCAGCTGCACACGCATTCTCGCACATGGAACGCTACAATGCCCTGCGCGCGCATGCCGCAACTCACAGTAGCTCTTTGAGCAGATCTACTCACAACCAGCTGCCCATATGTTGTTGTCGAAAGCAGAATTTTTGACCTCAGTCTGTCCCTCTCCAGAACCTGTTTTGTTTCAGCCCAGATGAAGAGACTTCGGAAATGTTTCCAGTGTTTTTCAAAACGCAATACGTTGTTTTTTTCCACCCCCACACAGACAAGTTGATGTAGACAGCTTGCATACATTCCCTTCAACTTGCGATTCTGAAACTGCACCCGTACTTTCAGACTTTTTTTTTCAAAAACTTTGCGAGGTCCAGGAGAAAATGGAGGTAGGTGCCAGCTGGAAGAAATCACATTCTTTGACCAAGCGTATCACTTTGTCCTGAGGGCCCGCCCCGCCCAGTTTCAAACAGAGGTGGAATTTCTGATATGTCTTGACCCAGCCATTGAGTTTTTGTGAACATTCTTGATTGATTTTGCAGGCATGTATTGAACACTGATTAACCTGGCTGTAGGGCACGCACGACGCCTCTGGGTACGCACTGGGTACGCTCTGCACCGGTACGTATTGTTGCGGGCATCTTTGCAGCTGTCGTGCCCTTTCACCCGCGGCACAAATTGCCCCGCACCCTTCAACCCCCATCACATCGCCCCAATTCATCGTGCTCGGTGGATCAAGCGTGTGTAATCACCCCTCACCAGTGTCCGTCTGTCTGTGCGTCCGCCTGTCTGAGCAGCAGCAGTGTGTGTGTGTGTGTGTGTGTGTGTGTGTGTGTGTGTGTGTGTGTTCAGGTCGTGGTGTGTGAGTGCGTGCGTGGACGCTCGGGTGGTGCCAAGCTTCCAGTACAACGGAAAACACAAAGGTTTGAAGCTCTTCCTTTGTTCGCCTGATCAACTGATCAATTTCAAACACAAATTCAAAATCTCCAGGAAGCCAGGAAAAGAGAGGGGATAAAATCAACGGATTCTTCCATAGATTCGAACTTCAATGGGATTTTTGGCCTCTGTCCTTCCGACCCTCCAGGTATTTTTGTCTTTGAGAGAAAATAACAAAGGGTCAGCGGTGAGAAGCTGTTCTTTTCTCCGCTTCCTCCCCTCGGGTCACGCCCGCCGCCCCCGGTTGTTTTGAACTTGACCTCTGACCCCCAGGGGTCAGCACCCCTCCCCCTCCCCTGCCACCTCCATCCCACTCGCGCTATCTGGACACGTCAGATGCGTTTACCTCTCGTAATAACCGGCTCCAGATGCTAAAACAAAGCGTCTGATAACCGCCTGGCTCCAGGCATGGTTCACATCGGGTGCGTCAACGCCAACATTCCCTTGCAAATCAACGGACACTGCGTCATGGGGTCGACTGAGGAGCAGGACAAACCGCACTCAGGGTGAACACAGCTCCTGCCCCTGACGCCTGATGTCCAAACCTCTTCACAACTGACCATTACGACGAGTGACCAGAGCCCAGTCCGGTTCCAGATGCCCCATCGAGACGCCTCTGCTCCTTTGTTCGCAAGTTTTCACTGTTGGGAAGAAAGCAGCAAACAAGGGCGGATCTTGAAGGGGTTCACTTCACCCCGAAAATTTACCCAAGTTTGTGCGTCAAACTGATCAGAGATGGGAAACATCAAAGTGAACAGGAATGTTTTTGCCTTTGCTTTTTCCTTGTGCACACAGACGCTTCTCCACGGGTGCGAAAGGTGCAGACCTGTAAGCAGAACCCAATGTCCTTCATTGAAATGTATCTTCACCTCCTGCCCTGGATCCGCCCCAGGGGTCAGATTCAGAGGAACATCGCGGTGCCAGGTTCTCAGGGATGACGGATGGGTCCGCTGAATGGAAGTCCATTATTGCTGCGTCCACTGACCACAGACAGACAGGCTGACTGACCACTCACTGACACCGCCCCACCCCACCCCGCCGGGCTGTCTCCTTTGTTTACAGAAGCTGAGCCCTGACAACACAACGTGCAACAAGCGTGTCTTGATCGTGTTTCTGTTCACTGCACATTCACACACGGGGTGGATCAAGGGAGTTTCAACAGGCCCACACCCAAACCACATTTGACCACAAGGCAGTGGGGCAATTTTTACACAAAGCAAAATTTTGCTGTGTGGAGCGTTCCTGGGGTGCACTGAACACCAATGTCAAACTGCTGAATCTTCAGCCAAAGCAAACAAGATTCGTGCATCCAAATCCTAAATCGGATCCAGAATTTTGACCCGTGTGTGCTTTGTGGATCCGCAAAATTTCAATCTGGACAGGTAGATACAGCAGCTGGGATTCATCGCTATGGGAACGTTACAACAGAAGCGAAGCAACGCTCTATTAGGGACGCGATCTGTCAACAAACAATACTCACGCGCCTGGCAACCGACCGCTACTCAACACTGCATAACAACCAGGGTCAATGAGTACTGCGTGCGCGCACTTGAGACAATGTGGGTGGGCACCGAAGATTTCTCCCGCTCCACATTTTTCTCGAACAAAAGAATGGTTGCAAAGAGTTTCTCGGTGTGTGTGTGTGTGTGTGTGTGTGTGTAGCGGCGAGTGCCAGATTTACCAAACTTTCTGCTGTCTGAGAACAAATGCGTTCGGGCCTGCATTGTGTCTGATGCCCTTTTTGCCCTCTCCTCTCTTCCTCTGTGAAGTGCCATCGTGTTATCAGCTGAGATAACAGACGTGAAGTCCGTTACGTAACCAGCCACATGAGTATGCAGAGTTCTGTGTGTTCTCAAAGGCCTCCCCTGAATAAGTCTGCATCCTTCTTCCTTTGTTTCCCGGCTGATCTACAAAGCTGTTGTTCCAAAGCTGTGATGCGAAAATATCTGCATCTGGGGGGTGCTGGATATTCGCTGATTGAGGTGATTGAAGATGGGATATCTGCCTGGATTAAATTTGAACAAATCTTGCGCATAACGGAAGAAAGATTCACCACACACACAGGCTAACACCTACACTTGCAAAGTAGGCGCACGCACACGCACCACACACACACACACACACACACACACACACACGCAGAGCTCAGCACGAAGACGACCCATGACCCCTACACCATTCTGTTGACCGACCCCCCCCCCTCCAATATCTTCGAGCTCATCACTGTTGCGGTTGGAATGCGCAGTTACGCGCCACGCCTCTGGATAATACTCAATAATGGCCCCTGTTGTCAGAATTCACTGCAGATGCTCCATTAAAGTCGCCTCTTCATAAACAAGAAACGCATTAAAACTGCAGCAATATCAACACGTATTAATGAGGGTAAACAGGTCCGGTAATTAACCAGCGTTTTGTTTACATTCATCCAATCAGAAACGACACAAAGGGCTCAATGACCTCGGGCCTGCAGCACAGTGAACGCGTCAAGCACTGCGTTTCTGTGTGCAGGCAATGGTGGACTTGAGGAGTCCAGAGACTTCCAGTGTGAAGAACCAGGCGCCAGGCCTCCGATTGCAGAAAAAAGAGGACTTGGGTTTTGAATTCCGACGACTGTCCTGCTTTTGCATCGATTTTTAAGTCCAGACTTTGCAACAATTTTTTTCCGGTTCTACGGCGCCAGAGCAAGAGCGTTGTTCGAACCTTGTCCCAGACTGGACAGATTCGTGTCTCCAAAACGTTGCACTTTTCAAACTGGGACAGGTCGTTCTCAGAAGCAACCCGTGGGAAGGGACGCTCTGCTCACACTCCTCATGCGACGATAGGCTCAGTGCAGAAAGGTCGCGGCGCAGCCATAGCTGAAGAAGCTGCTCCAGGTTTGGTATTTGGACTTGTGTCTCTCCATCTGTTCTATTGACCCATGTTCACACTGAATGCGTCACGCAATGCGTCTTTCAGGCAGCTGCGTTGTTCTACATGACACAGGGGCGCACAGCAACACCGCACTCGCTGTTAAAGGTGTTTCTCCGTGTTTGTACAAACAGGGAAGCTGTCGTGAGAGATGAGACGGGCAAACCGCGCACTGTGGCAGCACCGTCCACACCTGCCGCAGCTCACACCTCCATAAGAGGCGCGAAAACTGACACTCGGGTCTGAAGATGACATGAGTCTCAAAAGCAGCTTCCAACACCGGAGCAACCGCAAAAACTTTCACCACAAAAGAAGATAATTTTGAGACAATTTGAGCACGTCTTATTGGACAATCGGTCTCTGATTGCCACACACGTTTTTTGCCCTGCAGTCCTGCACCAAGGATTTGTTCTCACAGACGCCTTTGCGTTCTGTGGTCAACTCAAAGAAAACTCGCCAACTGACTGTGGTACTCAGTACATTCAACACAATAGACACCAACCACTCAATACTCAACCTGCCGCCAACAATCAATCCATTTTTTCCTGTGTTGGCATCTGGATCCCAACCTGACTCACTCCCTACGCCTCAATACATCTACGCCTCAATACATCAAACCCTCCACCCTTTGTTTCAGTCCATCCGAGATCTATCGCCCTCGTAACGCGATAATAACCATCTGAATCACAAAGACAAAACCCTAGGTAACCCCCCCCCCCGTGGCTCACACTGGGTACGCCGTCCGTTGCGTCTTCGTTCACGTCAAATAGACGCTGCGTCACTGACTCGACGCAGCGTTCATTGACCTGCACAGATGACGCGACGCACGACGCATCTGGCGTGAACCCCAATGGTACCCTTTCTTTATCACGGGTTGGGTATGCCGCGGGTACAGGTGCGGGGTATGCGGGGTATTTTTCCATTACAATGATGAGCGGCGCGGAGGCTTTGATTTGTCGTGTTCGCAGTCATTGATACTGGAGAGAGGGGCGGCGCTGTACCGGATCAGCTCCAGATCAGGGGGATCTCCATCCACTGTCGTCCCCGCATCCAGGTCTGATGGGTCCGGAACAGGTGCGAATCTCCCGCCGAAGTTTCAAAGTGCTTCGAACACAGATTGTAGTCAAGTTTTTGCAGCCATTGAAACGCATTCCAACGCAAAAGACACAAGTGGATCCAGGCGCCCGAGCCCTCCCCCAACACCTTGAACAAACACACGCATGCAAGATATGCAATGCGCGCGCACACACACAACACACACACACACACACACACATTTTGCTGTGTGATGCCTGGTGCACAATTGTCATTCTTGTTCACACGCGTGCTGCGTGTCTGGGGGCTGCTGGTGGAACTCAACAGACCAAATCGCGCTTCCCTCAATCCAAACTGAATCCATTCGCACCCAAATGGAGTCAGTGCAGCGGAACCTGCACCTCAATCCATTGACACGTGCACCTCGTATTGACACTCAACACCACTACCTGCAGGTTGAAACAAAACTCGGGTCTCTCTCCGCACACGTTACGCGTGGAGCTGCAGTGGAGCGTGGATCCGACCCGGAACCCACCTCACACAGGGACAAAACACACCTCATCAAATCAATGCCTTTTTCACCGCATGTCTCACCACAATAGAGATCAGTGTGTTTCAAGTATTGACAGATTTGCGATCTTGTTTGTTCGGTCGGGGGAAGCTCCAGCGCCGTCCTTACTTCTGTGGACACAATGGAGCCATTATCTAACAGTGGGAACAAGGATCCACTCCATTGTGCTCCACTCCCAACACGTCCAAAGTCGCTGCAACGCATGCCCTAAAATCTTACACTGCAGGGACGGCACTGCAGCTGCATATTGCAGGGACGGCGCTGCAGCCTCCACAGCTTCACCTCTCCCCCACCTCTTTGCTCCAGGGTCAGACGGGTCTAATGGAGCCGAGAAAATCCACAACAATCAGGGAAAGGAAACAATTAAAGCGAGCGCCAATTAAACTGTTGTGGGGAGGGAGGGCGGGGGCGCCTCGGGGCAGGTGCAGCCGCCGGGAATCCTCCGTTCTCATCCACCTGCATTTCCTGCCTCCCACCCACACATTGTAATCACAAACACTCTGTTCCCTTGATGAGATAAAAGGCCTCGCAACCCTTCACACACGCACCACACCACGCACCACACACACACACAGCACACACGCACGGCAACACACGCACACAGAGCACACACATCACACACACAAACACAAACACGAACGCGCACACACACACACACACACACACACACACACACACACACACACACACTTTCCGAACTTTCTTCCAGTTCACTTGAGTCAAGTTTGATCCAGAGCTCGCCTCCCCACAACTCTATCCCAGATCCGCCACGCACTGAACACAATCTGTTTTGTTATTTTGACGCAATTGCCCGGGAGAACTTCTACAATCACGGAACTCCTCCCCCAGGGCGACCCGCACCGGTTCCCGCGGACACACCCGACCACCCCGCCCCGTTCTCTGGACCCACCGGCTCCGCCTGAGTGCGCACCCACAATCAGACGAGTCGCACCCGCGGGCACAAACCGTCCAGGCGTGGCGGCTTCGCTTGTTCTGCAGGCCTGGGCGACAATTGGAACTGCAACAGGACCTCCCCTAACGTGCCAACATGCAATGCACGGGACGAATCCAGCGGACCTTGACCACCACAAAAGGCAAGCAGCCCTCCCCCGTAGTCGCACAGAAAGTCTCCTTTTGCGCATTCCCATTCCAGAACCAAATCCAAGAAAAATTCATTTGCCCCCTCACCCTGATTTACACAAAACATTTTCCTTTGTGCACCACAATTTTGAGCGTTCAGTTTTCATCGTTGAAACGTTGGCCAGGACCCCCCAAAACTCCCTCCTGGATGCGCCCTGCAGAGTTTGTATCTCTTACCTTCACAGAGTCGCACTTTCACACTCCGCTGCCGTCGCGTAATGGTTTTTCGCGTTCATCACGTTTTATCGCGAGGTGACGACGCGGGTAATCACATACCCAGGTACCCCAGTGTACCTCCAATAATACTGACGATCAAACAATGGGAGGGGAGAGCGGGCCACACAGGTGGGCAGGGGGGCGGCGGGGGAGACAGATCTATCAAGTGAGCTATTCTTTTGATTGTCTTGCAGTGAAAACCCATCTGCTCTTTGCGCTCGAGATTGTGAAGTGAGTCACGTCCTGTTGTAACCAGATTCGCTCCTTTTTTTCGTTTTCAGAAGTTTTTGCGCAAAGCTAGTTTGACAGACACCTTTCAGCGAGGCCAACATTTGAGCTCCGAAGATTTTTGTCTGTTTCCCACTGTATCACTTGTGTCCCAAAAAGAACCTTCAACCTGAGGACGAAATCAAAGCTATAGGGGCATTCAGTGTGAACCAGGGTCCAAGGATCAGGGTTCCCACTGCGGCTGACCAACAAAATTCCATGATTTTTCCAGGTTTTCAAAGTTTTTTTCAGGTATTTTTTTGTCTTTTTTACGGGTTTTGTATACCATTTTTCCAAAACAAACAAAGCAGAATAAAGTTATTTTTTGCTTGAAAAAAACTTTTGGCAAAAATTGAATCTTTTTTCAAAGGAACCTACAAATTGATGTTTTAACTTACAGTGAGGTCAAAATTTTTTTCCAGGTTTTGCAATATTTTTTCAGGTTTTTGCCCCAAAACCCCCAGTTTTTCCAGGTCTGGCCCTGTTTTTCCAGGTTTTCCAGGTCCGGTGGGAACCCTGAAGGATGAGCCAGTCACTCGAACCTCACAGAAGAGCAGAGCCTACAGAACCTGGTCCGTCTGGGTTTCGAGGAACCTTACGGATCGTGGATCCAGACTTGCTCCACCTCTTCTCACAGTGTGGTAGCGGCGGCGGCTCGGATAACAATAGCCGCCTCCGCCGCCTCCTGCTCGTGTCTGTGCCTCTGTGTTCATCATTGCCTGTGACAGCGGCGCTGATCGAACACCGCCAACTGCGCTCTACCCGAGGCTCCGGAACAAACACACAGCGAAACCCTCACGGATCTGCTGCATACAGCGCTGGGTTCCACCAGTCTATTGTGCATCTGTTGTGCAAGGTTTCAACAGTCAATTCTGAAACTGGGTGTCAAAAGCATATTTTTTTTGGGGGGGGGGGTCACCTTTCACAATTTTTGACGCCACAGAGTTAGTTGCAGTCAAGTGTTTCTCAGGTGCGCCGTTGCAGGGAGTTTGGTATTTTTGAGAGTGCACCCCCCTCGTGTAACGCAACAGCTAACTTGTTCTATTATCATTACACACAATAGCTCGGTGTGTTCACGCTTATTACAACTGCTGCAGCGGCGGGGCCTTTGTGAGTGTCGACTTGAGGTGCGGGAGATTTACCGCTGTGGGTGAGATTTACAACTCTGATCCAGTTTCTTGTGCTTTGGCCTTGAAAACTGCTGCGAAGCAAAAGAAACTCGTGGCGCAACACACAAAGAACCACAGAAGGCGCACGCATACACGAGCACACACACGCACACAGGTGGATGTCTGCAGCCAAAAATCGCTTGTTCTTCGGCCTTTAAAACATGCTGCGAAACAAAAACTCATGGCACAACACAAAGAACCCGCAGTAGGCGCACGCATACACGAGCACACACACGCACACAAAGGGATGTCGGCAGCCAAAAATCGTTGAAGAACCAGACGGTAATTTTCGACGGAGACTTCACGGAAAGTCCCAAACCACAAAGAGTGGTGATTGCTCCAGTAGAGTTCAGAGTTGCACACTGGAGGCGTTTGCCCAAGCCAGATGTCTCCCTGCACACTTGCTCCTGCAGGGACGCAGCGCACGACGCCCCCAGTGAGAACCCCTGCAACACGGAACGGACCAGGTGCGTTGTCAGTTTCCGCACCCTGCCATCACCAGATCTCACGTGACGTCCCGCCTCGTCTAAATCAAAACCATCACCGGAAGGAAGGGAACCTTTTTCTAACCCAGCTTCCTCCGAGGCCCGTTTCACGTGAGACGCGTCAATGAGGTTCTTTCTGTGCGTCCTGCCCTGTACAAGACACCTGGATGCTGGGACCGAAGTTGAACACGCAGAGATAGGCCAGTATCTACACAGACCTGTGAGACAAGGACTGGGACACACGTCCACTCAGATCTGCAACAGGGACTGGACACACCCACTCCACATGTGACTCGTGATGCAGCATTGAAGTGTGTCAACGGATGCATTCAGTCTGGAAGCGATGACGCAACGCCCACTGACTTGCGTGAAGTCCTGGTGACTGCAGTATGCAACCAACGACTTGACGTGAGATTGGGAACGTCACCTGCAGTGTGCAACAGGCAACTTGACGCAACAGTGATTCGACGCATGACGCCCCCAGTGTGAACCCCTCCTCACCTCACCCCTTTGTTTTTCGCTTCTAATTTGCTGAAGATTCACGGATCGGCAACAACTGCGTGATGCGCCCTGACAGCTTTATGCGCCCAACAACAAAAACAGCCCCGACTCGGAGCGCAATAATGGATGATCTATCTCACCCCGTCACCCCGCTCCTCCACAACACCCCTCACACCCCTCTGAGAAGTGTACCCCGCACCCCGAGATAAATCTGCAGGTACAGGTACGACCAGATATTGAAGTTGGTGCAGGTAGCCATTGTGACATCAAGGACTGAGATCGTTCCAACAAAGCAGTAGATCTTAGAAAAGACAACCACACACCACAGTGTCACGTGGTGCCCGAGTCGCGTTTCGCGTTGTTCTGGCGACTTTGTCCGCAGCACCGTTGTCTGTGACACACACTCGCACAAACACACACACACACACACACACACACACACACACACACACACACACACACACGCACACACTTGCACGCACACAGGCATTCACGCACCACGCACACAAACTGTGGAACTTTGATTTGACGCAGACGAACTTTTGTGGCATTTGTCTTGCTTGAGATTCACCATTTCTGACCCTGACCCACAACTTTCAGTAGAGACACAGGAAACAGAATTCACTGCGCTTCCGCGCGAACGTCGAGCTCGCAACACGAAGAAAAGTGCAGTTTGAGAGTGTGCTCAGAAAGTGATGTGTGAATAATAGGTAGAAAATGTTGCTGTCTCGAAATTCCCCTCCATTCCTTCTGCACGATCAATCTCTCGAGCCGGAGGGGCGGAAAAAACTCACCCCGAAATAATGCCCGGCGAAAAACCCGCGAGACTCGGCTAATGCCAGGTATGCAGCGCTAACTGATGCGGTAATAGGTCATTGTTTCAAGGTATACCGGGGGACGTGGGGTGCGGGGTGGAGAGACGGGTCCTGTCACATAAGTGGCGTGGATGGGTGGGTGAGGTGTGGGTGGTTGAAAGCCGTGTGAGGTGGGGGGGGGTGCCTGTTACCTGGGTTTAGGTTTGTCAGTCAAGCTGGTGGTTGGCGGGGTGGGTCTCCAGATTGAACCCCACTCTCAGAAGTTCAACCCCATCCACACCGGAAGCGAAAGCCCCCCCCCCCTCCACAAGGTAAGAAGCCCCTCGCCCCTCCCTGCAGTTGTGAGTGCCTCCCTCTCCTGTAGTTGTGAGTGCCTGAGCGCCCGGCCTCGCTCCCATCCCATTACTCACACCCTCCCCGTGAGTAAACTCACCCAATTAACCCTCTTCCGCAGACTGATTTATTCCCCTGATCTTAGGGCTCATCTTTTGTTCACTTTTTGTCGCTGCCCTCCCCTCCCCGACTTTTTGTTTCTTTTCTTTCCGCTGTCAGACGCCTGTTTCAAGTTGGGGGCGCTACGCGTTCCTTTCCTGTCAGACGTCAAGATCCACGTCTCTGCACACGTCACGGGACGCTGCGTCGCTGAATCGACGAGACGTCATCTGAAGCGCACAAAGACGCAGCGTGACGCTCACACCGTTCTCCAGGCCTGAACCCCACGACTCTATGTTGTGTATTTTCCACGCAGCTTCGGCTCTTGTTTCCGAATCGCTCGCGATCCGCCAAGGTTGCAACGAGCAACACGTCAACCCGACATCGAATCCGAATTGCCTGAAGCGTTCAAGCGGACCCACCACCAACCTGACTCAAACCTGAGCCACCAACCTGACCTGGGCCTGCTGTGGAAACTGCAAGTAAATTTCACCAAAAGAGCCAAGGATTGGACGTGAACAATGAAAGTGCTCTTGCCCACGGTCTCGTACACTGGCCGCATCTTTCAGCCGACAACAGATGCGCGTCAACGGGACTTGACGAGACCCGGGCCCACGGACCAACTCTGTCTCCCCGGGCCCGTCTTCGCTCAGATCTTCTGGGTGCGCCCGGTGGTGTCGTCCCCGAGCTCCGCCCCCCTGGACCCTCCCGGCGCCCCCCCCCCGCTCCCGGCTGCACCATCTCGGCGGCGGGCGCAGCGGTAAATCTGTCCGCACCGCACAATAACGCCTATCTAACAACAACTGCCTATCTGCCGACACGGCTCCCGTCTCCGCCACAACCAGACCCACCTGAAGCTCGGCAGATCCGTTTCCATGGGACCAGTGGATTGTTGTGGAATCTGGGCTGTGCTCTTTGGGTTGGAGACAAAAGACCACGGGAAACTGAATTTGTGATCAACGGAAGTTCGGTGATGTACATCGCGTGGTCTCTCGACGACGTCGAAAATGACGCGTTTTTCGTGAGTTTCAGCTGCCCACGTCCCAAGTTCTGCGGAATGTAGTACGTGACCCAAGCGCACACGTTCTTCGACGTCACTGCTGCAAAGATCTTCATGGACCAGAATAAAATTTTGCAGCATTTTCAAAAGTTTCCGAAACGCCCCACGTGGTACAGTCTGGTACAATACAAGAACCACCACCGAACAGACACTCAAGAATCAAACCGTTGCCCTTTTTCCCCTCATTCCAACCCAATTTGCTCACCTTCCTCCCAACATCCCGTTCTAACCAACCGCGACCTTCTCTAATCAGCGCTGACACATCCCCTCAACTCGCAAACACAACACTGACAACAAACACATAGCAACGCTTATTTTCCTTACCGACCGAGATCAAAGGCACCGCGAATTATTGTACTTTATGACGCCAGTGACGTATGAACGGCGAACCGTGCTTTCATCCGGTCTTGAGTTACTGCCATTAGTGGGTACAAAAGCTCAGGGGTTGATAAAGAGGTGCGGGGCCTGGTTCACACCGCGCGCATTCTGCGTTGCGTTCTTGTTTCCTTGGGGCGGGGGGGGGGGGTTGCGTCTCGGTTCAGTCGACGCAACGCCCAGTTGCCACGCAGCTTCAACTGACTGGATTTTGATGTAACACAAGGACGCAAATCTTCACGCACAAAAGTGTGAAACATCCACGTGGCAAACAGCATCCATTCTGAGGAGGGCACGCAACACGTGACCACACAACACGTGACGCAGCCTGTGTGAAGCGGGCACCTCGAGGGGTACAAAGCCGGGGGTTGATAAACGGGGTTGTTAGCTGCGCTTCCGCGGTGATTGTTTTAAATCCGTTCCAGATTCACTTCAATCTAACAGCGGGGGCGCAGGGGTTAACGGGAGTGTGTGAAGAATCGGTGAGACTGAGAGGATGTGAAAAAGACTGAGTTGACTTGAAACTGCAACTACCTTCAGTCTGAACAGCTGGAGTTTCCTGAAACACCGTTTGTGGTGAGGTCCACAAGTTTCAGCACCTTCAGCTGAATATATCATTGTTCATTGAGACAACTTCAGCAGGAGCAGGTGCGTGTTTTGCGTGTGTGTGTGTGTTTTCGTCAAAATTTTGCGAGCCCAGGCCTCCTGCCCCGGTCTCAGTCTCATGACACCTTCACCCTCGGCTCGCCCACCCATCCCCCGCTGTTTGAAGTCTGACAATGCGCCTTCAGAGTAACAACAACAAAGTGCCACGGCAACCCAGCAACACGGGGTTGCCAGGCAACGGCCTGTGTTGCGTTGTTGTTCTTTGTCTGAGAAGAGTGAGTGCTTCGTGAGTACTTACTCAATCTTGTGAGTAATTGTCAGTTTGGAAGTGTTCACCCAATCATGGCAAGGAAATGTACTCAGGTACTCAAAATCCAAGTTACTTTCAGTACTCAAGAATTCAAATTGAACTCAGCGGTACAAGGTCCCTTATTTTGCACAGGTCTGTGCAGTCAGGTGTATGCATGCTCTGAGTTTCTTGTCTCTGTGCGTCTGCTGCGATACTACAGAACAGAACTTGGTGATCAGCTCCAGCACATGGAGACTCCCCCACCCAGTCCTTGCAGCTCTAAAACTTGGCGCCTGTGGCGTCGGCGTCGTCCCGTCCCGTGATTGGAGCGCCGCCGCCGGCGCTGCGTTTGACGAGACGCGCAGCTGCTGACGTCACGTCAACACGTCACGTCACGTTATGAAGCGATGTTTTGACGTGCAAACGTCGCGAGTTTCTGCGCTGCAGAGCAGGATCTTCGACACGCAACTGAGCGAAGTTGGCAGACACAATTCTCAACGCGTGAAAATCACGCTCGTAGAACAGCCATGCTACCAAGCTCTGCCGGTCCGAAAATTTTCTCTTTAAAAATGTGTGTTCCTCGCTGGTCAATCAAGCCAGGCGAACGTGCAAGGAGAAAATGGCTCAAATGTGCAGGTACTCGAGAATAGTACACAAACTCGAGAGCTGCGAACACAGCGTCAATTCCACGTAACACGAAGCAGGTGCGATCACGCTGGGTGCGTCACGCGTGGCGTCACTGCGCAAGCTGCGTCACGGACTGGACGTAGCGTCCATTGCCTCAGAGATGCCAGGCAGGACCTGTCACACAGATGCGCAACCCTTCGCCTTCGGGTGCACGTCAATGGACGCTGCTTCCTTGCGCCACAACGTGTACGTGACGCACCCAGCGTGAACCAGACCTCGGATCC
>JAAUXT010010292.1_pt1:65000-99484 | contig 99484 bp, 100 predicted proteins | sample 7278171 | NCBI WGS metagenome assembly JAAUXT01 (sample SAMN14350112, study PRJNA611818) | marine sediment metagenome | isolation source: surface marine sediment (1.8m) | place: French Polynesia: Moorea | collected 2018-08
CAGACTCTGTCAGGGTGGGGAAACAAACCTCAACTCTCAGGGTGAGGGAATCTCAACTCTCAGGGTGGGGAACAAAACCTGAACATGTCACGATTGACCAACCCCAAAAGCCATTGTCAGAGTGTCAAGTAATGCCCATTTGGACAGGATACACGACGCTTCTTCCGTCAAGTCAAGGGAACAATAATGTCCTTTCATCTCCAATCTTTTCAATGAGCGAGGCGTCCGTGTGCCGCAAAGACACACACACACACACACACACACACACACACACACACACACACACTGCCCCAGCCGACCCTGAACTGTTCATCTACCCTGATCAGCCCAGCCTCTCCACCACAAGGAGACCCGCAGACGTGGCTCCCGGGCGTGTGAACGCGCTGATCAGGGGAATCTGACGGGTCCCGCCCCCTGCGCACACGCCCCTCAACCCCCAGGCTCCCCCGCCTCCTCCCCCCGCGCGCTCACACAACCCTGGTCTCTACCGCCTCCTGCCCATCTCACACGGGGTCGAAATCCCATGGCTGCCCACAGGCCACGGATCAAGGATCAGGCCCCCAACACACAGCTACACACGTGCGCGTGTGTGTGCATGTGCGTGTCCATGCGAGGAGGTCCAGACCGGAAGACGGGGATTCAGAAATGAACGCAGCGGGTTGAACACATTTCAACTGGACCAGACGATACTTGCACTAGTACCTGTGGGACACGCTGGGAGCAGTTTGGATCCACCGCGCACTGACAGGATCCCCAGATAAGACAAGTCGTTTCGCATAATGCATGTTGATCCGGGGTGCCTCGCACTTACCCCCTTCACTCCCCATTACCCCCTTCCTGTTCACGTCAACCCCTCCATCCACACTCCAAACAATTTTCCCATCGTTTCCTCAAAGACGCGTCACTCGTGCCCATTTCTGGGCCAATTGCGACCAGAAAGTTTGAGTGAAGTCCTTCTTCCATTGTGCGGTATCACAGATGGTCGGACTGACACTGTGGTGTCGGATTCGGTCAGACTCGCACCGCATGCGTACGCGACACATTGTTGGTGCTTGCATAACTGTTATGTTCAATTGCAATGCGCCCGATGCGAAGCCGTCTTGGGGTCAAGGGGACATCACACTGCCCTGCAAACTGCAAAAATAGAATTTATTCAAAGAACTTGTGTCGTTTGCAGTCTGAGAACGTCCGCCTCAGCGAGTACCACATCTCAGCACTGTGAGTACTCAGCGTCAGTACTGCGAGTACTCAGCGTGAGTACGGTGAGTACTCAGAGTGTAGCTCTGTTGTTGCGGCTCCCGTTGTTTCGCGCGGCTCACGGCCAGCAGGGCAGCGACGGGCTAAAAATAGACCCTCCTGCTGCTGCTGCCGTACCCTGCAGGGCGCAGGGTACGCTGCAGGAACCAGAAATGCACACACAAGGATGAGACAGAGAAGTTCTCTCAATCCGTACCCAGAATTTTCGTGATGTGACGCAATGTTCAGAGTATGGTCCAGAACTAAAACAATCCCCCAAAAGACACGCCCCATAAAAAGACAAAAGGTGTGAAAATGTCTGACAAAGAACGACACCCCTGAGGTGTGGTGTCGTTCGCGCTGGAAGCGTCACACGACGTGTTGCGCGTGGAAAGCCGTTGCGTCAAATCGGTAACGCAGCCTGAACATGGAGAGGGTTGTTTCCAGCGCTGTAACCCGATAGCATTGTTTCCCTCTCCAGTTGCCTGGCAACCAGATGGAGACGCTACTCTGTTGTTGTGCGCTCGACCAATCAGAGAGCTCCGTCACGATCCGCGAGTACTCGTGTTTCCAGTACTCGCTCTCAAAACTCAAACCTCCTGCCAGTACACTTTCTCAGTACAAAACTCGCTAAAATAGCGGAAAACGACGCCAAAATTGACGTTTCCAGTGAGTTCGAGGAACAGCTGGAGGTAAAGCAAACAAGGCTTTGTTGCCAGGTGAAGTATCTAAGCGACAGACGCTCTGCAGGTAGCGAGATCTCCCAGAGCTACTTCTGTCTGTTCTCCAGCTCTACGTGCGATAACAAGAGCTCTTTGGGGCTGATAACAAAGCTTTTCGGAGCGAGGCCAAGGGTTCAAAGTGAATGAAAACTCCACAATGAAGACCTCGCGCAATAGGCTGGCGTTGTGTTGGGAGACGTGGCAGAAATGTAGCAAAACATGATGTCTTCCAAAAGTTTCTCATTCAAAGAAATAAAATTTTCTTCCGCAAAATCAGCGACAAAAAGTTGAGGCATGTCCTCTTCAGAGCCACTCGCACACCTAAGGACGCAATGCGTGGCGCAACCAGTGTGAACACGGCCTTTCCAACACAACAGAAAAGTCGTGCGGCTGTGGCCAAGTCCCCATTTCAACACGTCACAATTTTAACCGAACAGAAAAGGCGTTCAATGCGCATTCACATGGAAATCAGATTCCTGCGGTCGCGACTGGGTAAAACGAGAGATCGGGAATTCCCAAAACTCTCTTCCTTCTCTATTCTTCTGCTTTCCGCCCCTCCTCACACAACACACGGGCTGATATCATCATTCCCGAAGAGGCTTTTCTGTTGTGTTTTGGGACAAAAAGCAGGGTTCATGCTGGAAGCGTTTTCAATTTGCTGGTTGCGATAATCATCTGGCTTCCAGCACGAGTTCTGGAAATTGGCCTGTTGTGTCATGGAAGCGCCAGGCACTGTGCCCCTATTCAGGTGGATGCCAGGGTGCGTGCCACTCGGCACTTCGCCTGCTGCCTGCATGTGCAGGAATGCGACGCGCAGCTCATCCAGTGTGAAACAGGCCAAAAATCTTTCAAAGGGTTTTGAAGACGCAGCGTCCACAACAGGGGCGCAACACGTGACGCACCCAGTGTGAACCCCGCCCACCCCTCTTTCTCTCCAACTCCCATCTCAACCCATTGTGGGGCTGAAGAAGCGATTTCTCTGGGAGACAGACACTTGGACAATGGGTTGATTGTGTTTATCACCGGCGCATCTCAACAATGCGTCGCTCCGTGACAGCGCTGAGGGTCCTATCTCCGGCCCAGGGCCCCGGGACCCCTGTACACGAGCTGTCCAAAGTATTGACAGAATGCTTCGCCATTGTGACAGGACACCCCGCTATTGTGACAGAAGGCTGCGATACAGTGACAGGACACTTTGCAGGAGTTGACGGCTGGGTTCACACTGTATGCGCTGCGTCTCTGCACAAGTCAACGAGGGGTTGGGCGCTCCATTTACGCAAGCGTACCCAAACGTGCTTGCGCCCATGCCCAAGCAGAGAAGTACCGCAAGACGTGGGCTGCGTCGTCGCTTCGGACGCCCGTACCCCCCCCCCCACCAACGGAAGACGCACGCACTTTGAACCCCGTCACAACTCCGCGACGCAGCTCTGGTTCACACACCGTGACGCAGCGCTAGACGTGACGCAGCGCAAAACGCACCCGACGCGCACCAACCTTGACCCCTCGCGCCTCCTATTCACAGTACCCCAGTCCGCCCGTACTTCCCTCTTTGTGCGGTAAGTGACGTCTTCCGCGATAACGCCCTGCAGACCAACGCGAGACAATTTCGCAGGCGTCGCTCGCACGTCCTTCTCGCGTCCTGCAGGGGAAGGAGCTGCAGGTCCCAGGAGGAGAGACTATGCAGGTCGGGAGGCGAGCGGCGATCGAGAGGAATGTCGCGCCGGAAAAACAAGGGACTGAACGTTTTGTTTCATTCACACAAAGGTTTCAGTCTGGTTTCACGCCTCACTTTTCAAATGTGAAATCTGGGCAAAACTCAGAACTCGTGAAACAGAACCAAGTTCCACCAGCAAAAACTTCACAACAGTTGAAGGTCACAATTTTCTTTGTCAAAGACTGCTCAACTGACGCCGGCAGAAAGACGAAGGCAATGTGCATTGGTGGTGGGCGGGGGGGGGGTGTGCGCAACAAGCAGTTCATCAAATTCTTGGACAGACGCCGCATCTTCGCATTTCTCATTCAAATCCCCTTCTTTGATTGTCCTTTGATAATCCTGTGCGCAGACAGACATCAGGATGTCACATTCCGTGGGGCGGCCGTCAGGTCCAATCACACACCGGTCACTCGACACGAAGAACCGATTCAAACACAAGTTCAGCCCAATAACAACTGACCTGATGCGGCGTCCAAAAACAGCTTCGGGACGCAATAATCGATTCTATAATCGATTGGTGCGACAATCGATTCGATCCAAAATGGAACAAGCCTGAATGTGTTCTGAACTCTGCAAGGATCTCAAGTCACCCTTCCTTGGATACAAAAATTCTCGTTTTTGTTGATTTCTCTTCCTCTCGCCCCTATCGTGTCGATTTGACACTCCCTGGTCAATTTAAAATCACTAGAAATCTAGGAAATCGAACACATCGATTTGATCGAACCCGATCCCGTCCCCTGCAGCAGAGATAGAAGTGAAACCGGAGAGGACAAAAGCCTGGGTCTGCAGACCGCACCCTGCTGGGACGCACCCTGCACCCTCTCCACCCTTCCTGCAGCCGAAACAAACATCTCATAACACCCTCCTCACAATATCAAACTCAGGGGTGGATCCAAGTGGTGGGGATGACAGAATCAGTGTTTTCTTTTGAGAAGCTTCTTTTCAAAAACTTAATATCAGAAAATTTGAAGCTTTTCTCGCCTCAAATCTGAAGCCAGGTTCACACTTGTTGCGTCCCTGCGCAAGTCAAGTCTATGGACGCCGTCAAGAAAGCGACAGTTCACTTGACCTCTTGACGTGTAACTACACACCCAGAAAAGACAAACTTGCCATGTCTGAGGCAATTGGGATCCAGTCCAATTCCAACAAAACTTGGCTCGTTCCGCACAAAACGTGTCTCTCAACCCCCAACCGCGTGTCTTCCTGGTTCCACTTCAGTTTCTACTTCTGGGAAGTGTGACGGCGGTGATAACAAGGCGTTGCCACGGCTGCGCGCGGTGGTATCCAGGGGTGACGCGCGGTATCCAGGGGAGACGCGCGTGTCTGCAGCATTCCGCAACACAGCGGCGCGTCCGCGCGTGCGCATTCCGCGCAAAATTGAACTCTGATAAAAATGCATCTGTTTCGTGGAATGAATGTATTTCTTTCTTTGCACTTTGATTGTCCATTCCTTGTCTCAGTTTGACGTCAACGGGCATGCTTGATACCCATCTTTTGAAGCTGGACCCAAAACATACCTTTGTGAATGGTTGAACATTTGAATTTGAACTTTTTTCAGCATTTCACATAGGACTGAACATCAAAACAAAGAAACAGCAAAAAGTTCTGGATCCAAGCAAATTGCACCGAGTTGGATCCTGTTCCCGTTTGATCCCTTTGTCACTCGCACTCACGAGAACACCGCAAAATTTCATGTGTATGCGGCCCTTTCTTTCCCTTGCCGTTGACATTAAAGTCTCAAAACGCACCCACGACAACTGTTCTCTCACCTTCCGGGCATCGCCAGCCCTGCAGAATATCCGTTCACCTGAAAATCTGCGCGTGCCGGCAGTGGCTGCAAATCCAGATACGTGTGCAGATTCCTGTTCAGATGTCTGTGGCCGCTCTCACAGGAAGGGGCACGCGCAGACGTAGGTGCGAACACACGTGACGTCACACTACGTCCACGTTGACTCCGAAAAACACGACAAGTTTGTCAGCACAGAACTTCACTCCAGATCGTGCTAGCGATGTCGTCCGTTTCACACCTGTTTCACCCTGGATGCGTCTCGCGTCACGTTCCTGCGCGACGTCGTCAAGGACACCGCACGTGACGTACGACGTGAGCCTGAGCTGCACAGCGACACAGCTGTGAACCCTACAGTTGACAATCCCAAGGAATATCGCTCAGTGGCACAGCATCCACACACACTCCTGTGTTTCCACCTGCAGCAGCGCGCGCATTCTTCTCGGAGCTGCGACTCTCAAACTGCTCGCACTGATTCCCAATCACGAGTCGATCGCGTATCAATACATTCCATCGATCTCTTTGTTATCGACCCTAGCGCCGCTCAGATTTTCTTAAACCGATCTCCCTATTGTGTGCGCGACGCTGTGCAACTTTCAACAGCGGAGACGATCAAAATCACGTCACTCTGGCAGATCCACGTAGAAACGTGATTCTTGGACTGTGAACATAACGTGAACCACGTCGTGGCAAAATAGCGACCTTTAGCCGTGACGCACGTGCGCGAATCAACGTGCTACGTGAAGCGACGTGAACGTGACACTTCAACAGGTGAAGCAAATTCCCACGTCACAGGTGGAGCGTCACGTGCCACGTCCAATGAACGTCCCTGCTGACGTCACGTTGCGGCTGCAGCGCGCACGCGGACAGCGTGACTCCCGAGGCGCACGCTCCACGTCGAGCAGAGTCGGTAACGGCGGCGTTCCAGGCGAATTCGAGCCGCACGATCTGGGATCCGCACTCTCAACACCTTGCTGCAATTCTGCGTGAAACTGCCACAACTCCCATTCCAACACAGCATAGATCATTCAGCATTGTCCACAGACACACAGCTGAACAGAAAAGAGCCACAGACCTCTTTTGCTCAAGTTCACACCAGATGCGTCAGGCACTGAGTCTTGCGACAACTGAACTGTGAGACTCAACGCTCGTTGACCTGCACCGCAACGCCACGCAGGACGCATCCCACATCCCACACCCACGCAACACGACACAAACCCCCGCCACCAGCGCTTCCCGCCGGCTCGTTCTCACAGTGTCGGGGATCAATCCGGAATGACAATGGGAGTCTGACAATGGAAATTCCTCCATCCACAACAATAGGGTCAATGCTGCGCATTGTGCGGTGCGGCGCGGCCCGGGACCCCAGGGGCGCCCCCCGGATTGTGATTCAAATACACCCATCGACCACGGGACTTCAAATGGTGGCTCCACTCCGGGAGCGGGATACAGGATTGATGGATAGACACTGGATGCGTCTTGCGTTCACGCAGCAAAAGTGGCCCCGTTGACTTGGAGTCGCAGGGACAAAACGTATGTTGCACCCAGTGCTCCCTGAAATGGTGCGACCGGAATGGGGGGGGGGCAGATTCCAAGAGTCATCCTCTGTTGGCCACAGGTCAGGGTTGGCACACAGGTCAAGGTTGGCACACAGGTCAGGGTTGGCTCCAGGTCAAGTTTGTCAGAAAGAGAGCACTGCTCCAGTTGAGAATTTGCCCGGAGGGGGGGGGGGGGCGCAATAAGTGCGTCCGTTTCACTTGGTCCTGTTGACCAGTCCAGTCACACCCGCAGTCCACACACAACTCGCCGTGTTTATTCCCAGAACAATGAGGCCTGGTTCCTTCCTCCCACACAACAATGGCCAATCAGTGCCGATCAATAAATCGATACCGGTGATCAATCCGAGCACGGGAAAACAATCACTGTTCAATAACTGCCAATCAAATCAATCGGGATCAGATCAGTGAAGCTCAGTCCAAGAAACAGTTCGTTCACCTTTGTTTACTCGGGACTTGTTTGACGCTGGGTGCGTCATGTTTTGCGTTTCTGACGACGGTGACGCAGCGTAGCAACGTCTCCAACTTGACGCAAATCACAACGCACCCAGTGTGAACCCCACTCCTTCTATTCAATGTTGGAGGATCTCCCGCGTTGCGAACAAACAGCAATGGGGGATCCTCACCTGGTTCCAAAATAGAGAACAGTCAATTTGACCTGAAAAGCGAAGAATTTTTTCTGAAGAAATCTCAAACCGCTGATTCTCGGAGGGGGCAAAGAAAACTCGTCACACCCAACAGAAGCACTCGGCTTTCAATACCTCACATCGCATTGGAATTTCCCGAAAAAGTTCACGGAACAAACATCGGTTGCATTCAAAACACAAACATTGTCGCCCAGCCATGCGAATCAACGCACAAACCAAAGATTGCTTCACACTGAATGCGCCACGCTTTCCGTCGCCAACCAAAATCAACGGGTGCTGCGTCTCTGCAGTACCTCAACACCCACTGCCTAACTCTCAGACGTAACACACGCCACGCCCAGTGTGAACAGCCCCTTCAGTGCGAACACCATATTCCACCTGCATCACCTGCGCATCGCACTGCGGCATCACCTGAATACATGCGTCAGCGAGACAGTCAGGAACCCAGGGAGACCAACACACATAGATCTCAGGTTTCGGTGCGACATGGCATCGTTTGACAAATGAAGATGCCCGTCTTAACCCTGCGATGTTTTATTGCTTCAAGACAGGGTTGAGTTTTGACAGACCGGTCTTGCCCGTTTTCGCCCAGCCAAAAAAAAATTGAGCTGAGTTTGCGTATTTTTTTCTGAAGATGTCATTTTTGCCACACATGACGGCACAGAGAGAGACACACACAGCTCTGGCCTCAGGCGTATTTGTGAACAGTCCTGCGCAATTTCAGTGTGCGTGTGTGTGAAGGTGTGCGTGTGTGAGACGGAGGTGTGCGTGTGTGAGAGACGGAGGTGTGCGTGTGTGAGACCGAGGTGTGCGTGTGTGAGACCGAGGTGTGCGTGTGACGAGCAAAGCTTTCACTCTTGGACACTGGCTGTCATTTCTCTACGACAAGAACAAGACGCCGAATACGTTTCTTCCAGACTCGCCCAACCACCAACCTTCCTCTTTCTATCCAAACGCCTCCACAGCATCAAATCTGCTCAGCGACTTGAAGCCAGGAAAACAGACACCGGCGCCGGCGCCGCGGTCGACACAAGGAGAGCAGAACAAAAGCGCATCGACGCCGCGTCGCCGCAGACGCCCGCGTGACAATGCGCCCCAATCGGAATAATTCATCCGCAGCGCGCGCATAATTTATACGCGCCGAGCTTTGTTGTGCGCGTCGACAATGGATCCGAGCCTTGAAGCGCCGTTTGATTTGGGCAAAGAATGCGCCCAAGGAAAGTTACGCGCTGAAAACATTGTTTCTGCGCGATGACTTCGTTGGACTTGGGTGATACTGTCTGACCCTTGTGACCCGAGCCTGGTTGGGTCCTCAGGTTGGTTCTGTTTGGTTAGTGAGTCTGTCTGACCCTGTGTGGTCCCCAGGTACGCCAAGAGGGTTCTATCCAGTGGGCAGTCCCTGGGGGAACCTGCTTGGGCCTCCCTGCTGGACCCTCTCTGGGCGTGCAGAGGGTGCTAACTGTTGGACCCTGGTCCTGGACCTCCCTGACCTTCCTCTGTAGACCTGCTTGTTGCATTCCATCCTCTCTGGAGCGTTCCGCCTGGTCCGCAGTGGTTGGACCTAATCTGGTCACCTTTCATGGGCGCTGTCTGGTGAACCTTGTCTGGTCCGACTGGGTCCTCCACTGCAGAACCCATCTGCCCATCTGACAACCAACACGCGCCACACGAACCACCTCAATCCCATCAGACCTCAGAGTGACGCCACTTCGGAGACGAGACGGACGAAGACAATAGAAAATCGAAGCGCGTCGTCTCCCTTTGTGACGCGGAGACACAGACGTCTTCCTCGGGTGTATGTCAGCATACTTATGTACATCCATACATACTGCCACACAGCAAACACACACGTCAGAGGTGCAGTGAGTGCACAGCGAAAACCGAGCCTCTTGTTGCGTTAGAATATCCATTCTCCAACTCACTCTGCTGCCCGGAGAGAAGTCAAACAACAAAGGTCAAATCAGATTCTGTGTGTCAGATATTTGTTGAACTGAAGTCACAAAGACACGGGAGTTTTGGGTCAAGTTGTGGCCAGATTTTAATTGTTTATCCGGATGTCGGTCGGTCACTCAACAGATCAACTTTCGCCGAGAAATCCGTTTTGCACGTTGACAGAGCTGAGTCGCCAATCCGGGCGAGAAATGGAGATTGTGCGCGACTCATCCTGAATTAGTGAGACATGCGGTTCACAGCGGACGCGGCGTCACGTGTTACGCGTCATGCGTTGCGTTCACGAACAGGACAAGGGACGTGGCGTCAAGTGAGCGATAACAAACCCGTTGGCGTGGTCCAGGGCCGCAGCGCTCGACGCAACCAGATCCCCCAGTTTGAACCAGCCTCCCTGGCAACCCTTCGTTGACGCAAGTATGCGACGCACTACGCGCAGAGACGCACGGCACGCCGCAGCCGGTCAAGTGAGCGACAACGAACGCGCTGGCGTGCACACCTGCTGCAAACCGCCCTTGATTTCTTCACTGTGCGACGCAGCGGCGACTGACCTCCACAAAAGACGTATCGCACGTCGCACCCAGTGTGCAGCACCAGGCGTCCCGTCCCATCCCCAGAACCCGGTGAGTGAGACCCGACTCTTGTCCGGATCCCGAGTCTTGCCCGAGGCGCCGAGTCTTAACGCCATTAAAAACGCCGCTAATTCCTTTTAGTCCGAGAGAATAAAGACCCTTTCTCTCTCAGGCCTGTTTCACACTGAATGCGTCGTGCTAAGCACCACAGAACCACTCAACGAACACTGCATGAGGACTGCGACGCAGCACCCTTTGCACGGGACCACAGGTGCAAATGCAGATCGAGTACAGTTTGAAATAGGCCCCCAAAAGTCCCTCTCACCGTAACAGGGCGAATCCGATCTTGTCTGTCATCCAAAAGTACTCGTACATCTCAATCTCTGCCCATATTTGGTTTGAAACAGACGTTTTCTGTTGAAAAGTTGTCAAAATGACGTCCAAAAGAGAAGTTTTCGATGGCTGTTTGGAGAGTGTAAGTAAGACGGACTGCAGCGAAGAGGTGAATGGAAAAGTTCGAAAGAAAAGTTTGTTTTGCTTCGTTTTAGTTTCTCCGCCCTTGAACCAGGAAGCACTCACTTTTTCTGTCAAGAAATCAAACAAAATATCAAAATACTTTCACGCCAGCACGGGACAATGGAACTTTTTCAGGGAAACCACAACACGTCGCAATTTCATAGCAAAACACGACAATGGGTCTGTTTTCACAGGTGACAACAATAGGGGCGAGTTGCGCCCGCGTCACACCTGGTGCGTCTTGACGTTGCGTCAACGTAGCGCCCGTCAGCATGCACAGGGTTACAACGCATGACGCAAGTGCTGTGAAGCGTGTTGTAGTCCGTCCTTCAGTGAGGAAATGCCAATTCCAGCTGATGTCCCTGACAAAACTTTAGTGAATTGAAACACAATATTTGGACACCCAGCGACAGCATATCTGGTGACAAAGGAGTCTATCCGAGACAAAACTTGTGCAGCAAAGAAGCGATTTTCGGACACTTCATGACGGCAGATCCCATAACAAAGGCTCCTCACTCCAGACATCAGACACACAGCGCGGACCCAGGGGAGCGGGACCTGAGTCTCAAACACCTGGGACGACGCAGCTTCAATGGGATCAGAACCCGAGACGTGACAGACAGGCGGACGGAGAGACTGAGACACCCTCCGGCCAAAGTCTGTGGTTTGGGAGGGTTTGGACCAAATTCTGCCTGCCCCCGTCTCTGATAACAAAGGATTCATCCAGACGTGAGATCTGATACTCGTCAGACAGACGGAGCAACGGATTCACCCTCAGGTGAAATTTCGCGTCAATGCCATCGTCCCAAGGGAGTCACTGAGCATTGCGTTAACTCCTGCAGTTGCGTATCTGCGCACGTCAACAGGTGCTGTTGTGACGCTCTGACGCAAGGGACGCAATGCAGGACGCATCCAGTGTGAAATGGACCTCAAAGCCACAACTGTTCACACGAGTGTCACGTCCAGCTCCCACAGCTCTATCGCTGACTGGTCTAATGGCGGCAGGGAGGGAGGCGGGACGGGATTAGGATTGCACCGGATTAAGAGTCCGGATCATGGCGGATCAGGGACCCGGAGTCCGCTCGGCTCAGCCCCGGATCAGCGGACTCCGCGTCCAGGTCAAGCCCATCACCACACACACACACACATGCGCACACACACACACACGCAACGCACACAACACACGCATACGCACGCACACACACGCACACACACACGACACACGCACACACCACCCATACAACTTCCAAGCTCAAATTCTGCGGCAAGGCTTGCAAATTTCAGTTCAGACAGAAGTTGTTGCTGGCAGCCAGTTCCAGGGACCCGAAGTTGAACCGACCAAGAAAATTTGTCCAATCTGCTTTTCAAACTTTCCGCACAACAGAAACACATTCAACCCCACATGTTGCAACCCAAACCACTGTAAATTCATTGGCAAACTTTTCTTCAATTCTTTTGTGACAACCAAACCATTTTGTCGTCCTTTGATTTCGTGTGCTTTTCGCAAACACCGAGCACCACAGCTTGCCAGGGCAACAACAACACAACTTTTGTTTGCACCCTGTTGCACACGCCTTTTCAAAATTTCATTGAAATATGCCGCTTTTTTTGAAAAATGGCCACAATTATTGAAAAGCAATTTTTGGCATTCATTTCTGTTGTCGACATATTTTTCTGAAATATAGTTCACAACGTGTTGAACGTTCATTGTTGATTCAAACAAACCCGTTCCAACGCGAGGGGCGATTCACACTGGAAGCGCGCATGCGCTACGCCGCCGCATTACGTCAATGGGCGTTGCGTCGCTGAGTGGACGCAACACCCGTTGACTAACACAGAGACGCAGCGCACGGCGCATGCACTGTGCACCAGACCTCAAACTTGGCCTGTGAACAGAAGCTCGCACAGTCTGTTCTCGGGGACTGCGCTGGTTTCGAGACGCAGAGAATAGGTTCGGTCTCGAACACCGAAGCCTCACGACAACATCGCGTGAGGAGAAACGCTACATTGTCAGGTATTTGTCAGACCTAGATCTACGTCGTGAGACTTTCAGGCGCTACTTGGCGTGCAGGGAAACGTCACGCGTTGACGTGAGGGGGGCGGACGGAATCAACCGGCGTCCCCCCCCCCACCAGAGGACAGGCTGAGAAGTTGGGTGTCTCTCCCACTTTCATGTTTTACACATACACAAATTTGCAAGGCAATGTCGCAGGTGCGCACACATACACGCACACACACACACGCACACACACACGCGCGCCAATCCACCTCATACACCCTGCAAACATAGCCCATCTATTTCCCCATCTTATTCCTCACACAGCGAATTTCTCAATACCAGAGTTCTCAGGGATCCTGGACCGAGCATAGCTCGCATTCCCAGGCCTTTGTCCACGAAACTCTCCATTCTCCTCCTGTCTCGGGCTTCTATGCCGTGTTGCATGACACGAGGCTGCGTGGGGCACGCTTCGCTACCCGGGCACAATAACCCGAGGCGAACAAAACACGACGGGCTGCGTCACGTAGGGTGCGTCACGCGCTGCGTCGCGCGTCCCTGGATACGTCACGCGTGACGCAGCGTCTCTTGACGTGCACCCTGCAATGGCGCTGTCGCTTGCAATGACGTGCAGGGAAGCAGCGCACACGGATGCATGTCGTGTGCAGGCGACCACGCAGCGCCCGTCTACGCGTGGATGACTGCAACGCCTGACGCATACAGCGTGACCCAGGCCGAATCAAATTTGTTTGGATGGGTCTAAATTACATGTGAACGGGGCCGCAGCGCGAGATGTGACAAATTGGGAGGAGAATCGCATCAATCACGTCAGATCCCGCCTCGTGTGTCGCTCTGGGGTCGGGCTCGGTCTTCTCGTTGCAATTCTGCTACGGCAATGCTGAAAAGCGATCTACGAGGGCCTACCCAGCAGGGGCTGGTCGAGAGACCACGCCATAGGGCCTTCCAAGGATAAAGTATTTGCCTGATTTTTTTCGCTGATGCGCAAATTATTTATCTTTATCCGTGCAACTTCTTTCTGGACCAGGAGTTACCCCTCAGGCACACGGCGGGGGGTGGGCGGGCGCACACGCACACACACACACACACACACACACACACACACACACACACACACACACAAGCTCAGGCCCCAGTTTGGACCAGGACGGGCCTCTGACCGGACCCTGGATCCACCACCCCTGGGCGCACCTGCAGAAACACAGGCCTCACACAAACTCAATCTTCACACCACTTCTCCCGATACGGGAGCCTCGTCTCAATACGGGTCGCGCAGAATGAGCGTTCTGTCACCATGAACAACTTCCGCATTGAGAGCAGCGAAACACACAGCTTGCAGAATTCGGTGACCCTGGGCTCGGCGTGGGACCTGACCCACGAGCCACGATTACAGGAACCCGCACCGTCAGCGGAAACGACCCGCAGAAAGAACACGCTCCATGGCGCTTTTGTTTGCGGGTGAAAATGAACAAAAGACAACACATAACCCTCGCAAACGACCAAACACACACGGCCAACCCTCTTCAAAGGACGGTTGACCCTGGGTTGGATCATTGTGCATTCAAAGGACGCCGTGTGGCGAACTTGAATTCCTCCTCCTGTACCCACAATTCCTCACGATGTTGGGTCATTGAGCTGCTTGAGACGATTGTTCAGCTTTGAGCCGGGGTCTCAGCGACACAAAGAGGGGGACGATCAGCGCCGAGACCCGACCCCGTCGTGCAGGACCCCGGACCCGGGCCCTGCAGAGCCACGTCCGGCCCAGGGCCCCCGCGCCGCCCTGCTCCGTTTGTTCCGTGCGGCCCGAACCTTTTTCTCGCGTCTTGTTCAGGACAGCGCTGCGAAATCGCAGTGGACTCAAATCTGTGCAGACAGATCTGTTGTTAGCCATCATCTGACTTTTGGTGTGGACAATGTTGCTTTGTGGGAACTGCATTGACCTTGAGTCAACAAGTGCTTGACCCCTCCACTGACCTTCAGGTGTTTGAAGGCTGCAGATCCCAGTGCAGGTGCCATGGGATTTAGATCCGTGGAGACGTGTGGACCCGAATGGGCCCTTAGGGGGATTGAGAGTCTGGAACCTGGCCCTCCCGATCCTGCAGATCAGCTCCGCAAGTGCGAGAACACAGTTTGAGCTCGATGTCTCAGAGTGTGTCTCGAGTGCACAGTAATGGGCAAAGAAATGGGCTCATTGTCTTACAGCTCTCCTCACCCTGTGAAAACTGCACCTCAACCCAGGCGCCCTCACGTCAGTTCTGCAGACACACAGAGGGGGAACGGAGGCCAGCGTCGCACTGGGTGCGTCACGCGTTGCGTCCCTGGGTGACGCTTGGCGTATGTGCCACGCATCACGTGTAACCCTGCTCACGTCAACAGGCGCCACGCCAAGTTTCTGCACAGACGATTGGGCGGAGCGTGGACCCGCTGTGAACGGGGCCTGGTGCAGGGTCGGGCGGAGGAGCGGGATGAGGAGCCGGGCGCAGGGAATAAAGCCCGATTGATCTCGCCTCTCAGCGCCGGGCGTAACCCTCACCACGCCGGTGGAACACGCGCTGGAGCCGGAGTCCGGAGCCGCGGAGGGGAGCCTCAGTCAGGGGAACCACGGTACGGCCAGGACACCTCCGGTCAGGCGCTACAAGGAGCGCGTGACAAGTGGTCGGGTGGGACTCTACTCGTTCGGTTTGCAGTGACTCCTCCCATGCACACACGAGCACACACACACACACACACACACACACACACACACACAGTGCACCTAGATACCCAGAGACGGCACAACACGAACACTGCAGTGCAACCCGCATCGTACCACGACTGTCCCTCCAGTACGTCGCTCACCACCGCTGACTGCAGTTTCCTGTCGGAGCACTCCCGCACTGCATGGGTTAAGCCGGGGTCTTGTCCCTCTGTGTCTGTCGCGACAATCAGCTCCTTTGTCGCATTGATCCATTGTTATCCGTCCATTCTCTCTGTCCCTCTCCTCCCCTCCTCCCTCCTGTCCCCTCACCCCTCTCAGCCCGGCCGGCCGCGCTCTCTCAGTTCTACACTCAACAGCTCAAGGCTCGATGTGCCTGTCTCTCTGGACCCATCTCTTCTGTGTGGCGACGGACAAGCTGAATCTTGTCTTACACAATGGACGTTTTGTGACCCTTGAAAACAAACGAATCAGAGACACTTCAAAATTGCCCTGTGATTCGATGAGGCTCACCATGTTGTGGTTGCTTTGACTCTTCCTGTCGAGCCCAGTGTTCCTGCAGACCTCCCACCATACTGGGACTCTGTGCCCTGTGCCCACACCTACTCGTATGGGTGGTCCCCTACCCTGGTGGAGGGTCACTGCCAGAATCCCCAACCCCTGCCACAGATACTCCTCACACCAGGGACCCCTTCATAGATCAGTCTTCCGCATGTGGTCCCGAGTGATCCTCCATCCTGGACTTCCAACAGCCCCAGAGAGGATGTGGTCATCCCCTGGAGTTCCCCCAACGTTGCCTCCCTATTTTGCGCCTGCTGCAGGCACAACTGTTTCTGACCTCACCCCTGGATCCGCCCCCCCCCCACCCCCGCTGCTGACCCCGCTGTGTGGACAGCGCCATTATCCCGTCTCTTCTTCCCCATTGTTCGCGGCTAATTGAGCGGCAGAAGGAACAAAGCGTCGCCTCAATCCGCTTACCGACCGACCCGCGCAAACAATCCCGCGCTCCGAGCGGACCGAGCCGCGATCACACACATGTGCTCCTACTCCGCGCTGAGGCCGAGGCCGCCACTGTCGTGAGGCGCAACTTGTCCAGAACCAAGCTGAGCCTGACTCTGCCTGACTTACTCAAACGTCCATTGAGTTGACTGTTTCTTGACGGAGAGGGGGGCATCGACCTCATGCCCTTGGGATTGGGAGTGCTCCTCGCTGCGGCTTCGGACGCTTTCGTTCTGAAGCGCAACTTGTCCAGATTCCGGCTGAGATCAAGTCAACTCAAACGCTCATTGAACAGACTGTTTCTTGATGGGAGGAGGGGGCGTCGACCTCATGCCCTTGGAGAGTGAAGAGTTGTTCTTCAATCAGTTTGCTGTTTGCAATCCACTAGAAAACGTTCAAGATTGTCCCCCAGCCTCGAGAGGAACCAAGTCCCACTTCCGGTTCCCCGACCACGAGACAACGCGCTTGGGTACGACGCGTCACCGGCGTCACGTCACGACACGGTGCGACCCTCCGCACAACGCCGACGCCGCTGCAACGCAAAGAGCTCTTCCCATCTCCACTGTGTCAGTGACGCCTCGAGTGACGGGTCCACGCCAAAAAACTCCAAGCGCACGTGTGCGTCAGATGGTAACAGACAATGAGCACTGCCAAAACGTACTCGCACCTACCTGCCCCTGCCTGACGTCCAGTGTCTGTCAATCTGGTCACTGTTCATACAGACCCGCTGCAGTGTCCACGCTGTTCAAATCCAGCTTCGCAGTTTGAGCATTCTTGACCAGTTCGTCCTTCCTGTCATGTCGACGATGCCACGTTGGTTTGATCGACACAATCACCACTGCACTCACGGTCTATCGAGTAAAAACTCCGCCTCACAACACATGCGTTTTGTGTCACAAAGGGAACCCCACACGAACAACAAAACTGTACGAACCTTTGTCTTTTTTGACGTGACATTTCAGCGGACCTTGTCAGTTTTGGTTTCTGACAGCAGCACACAATTTGGCAATCGATGCCCACCCCTCCCTACGAAATCGACATGTGAACAATGCATCTGAAACAACAGGTCTTTTGACGCATTTTTCACAGTGTCTCGGGGACACAACGGGATTGCTACACAATGCGGCCCCGGGTCGCTATTGTCCCCGGAACGTTACTTCACACCCCGCGCACAATCGTCGTCACACGGCGCCGTGCTCCGCTGAACGTTTGAACTCATGCTGTGGGCAGCGCTAATCTCAGGGGGACAACGCCGTCCTCATCGTGTAGGTTCGTTGTGATGTGCACACGGATCGCACTGGATTTTCCCAAAGTCATGAAATTCCTTGAAGTGGCCACGATTTCACTGCGTTATCAGGTCGATGGTGAACAGCCCTGGTCTGTTCGATTCAACCCAGAACCCAAAAGGTTGAGTTCGAACTGGATTCCAGTCCAAGTGCAGGGTCGGGTAACAAAGCTGTTCACTCGTGTTGTAACGCTAAGATTCTGTCTTTTGCTGCACCTCCACAGAAACAAGCCTGAGGATGCGCTCTCAGGTCCACGCTGCGAGGACGGCGCTGCAACCTGGAGCTCACACCACCTTTAATCTCGACCACAATGCCACAGGAATTCCGTCCGCAATGCATTGTTAATTGGAAGTGCACAATAGCCCGAGATTCCCCAATCACATCCGAACAACGCGGCGCCATTGTGACACACGGGCGCTGTGGGCCTCGTCGCTGTTCTACCCGCCACTTGAACCAATGTCCCGTCTGCTGAACCTGGTGACGCAAGGTTCACGCTGAATGCGTCACACGTCGAGTCTCTGCACGTCAACAGGTCGGATTCACACTGGATGCGTCATGGGCGCCATCCCTGCACAAGACAAGGGGCGCTGCGACGCGACAGGAGCTACCCAGTTTCAACGCATCAGACTCCCTTCCTGTGACGTTGTCAGATTTTATCCTGAAACCACTCAGACAAGAACGCCAGCAGGTGGAGGAACAGGAGGAGGATCTGCTTGACGCACCGGATGCGTCTGAGACTTAGCGACCAAGCGACAGTTGTCATGAAGAAGGACGAAGCACCCACGACTTGTGCAGGGAACGCGTCGTGTATCCAAGTGACCTTGCCGACAGGCAGGTACGAACTGCCATCCTAACTGCACGAAAACGCAAAACGCTCCGTTCTGTTCGCGGGCCCAATTCGCGTCCACCACCACATGTACTCGTGCGTACTCTACACTGAGACGATCACTGGTCCACGTCAAAGCATCGGCGAAAACGACAGTGCTGTCGACGAAGTGAAAAGCATCACAGTGGAAGAAGACAAACACACACTAAAAATTTCAGTCAGTGTGAGGAAGACCAAACCCAAGGAAGAAAGGAAGAAGAAAAGGGAGAAATGAAACAAACGAAACTTACATGGAGTCGTCGATTTCTTGCATCTGAAAAACGCAACAACACCAGAGTTAGAGAACACCGCGCACCGACCGAACAAATCAGGCCCTTCACAACAGATGCGTCAACCTCCGAGGCTTGGTTCACCGTGGATACGTCAGGCGTTATTCCCCATCTCCCTGTGTGTTCGTCAATGGACGCAAGCAACGGTGCAGCAACCATTGACTCACACAGGGACATGACGCACCCAGCGTGAAACAGACATCCACATGTGCTGCGTCGTCCAGCTCAACGAGTGGTACAGAGACGCAACAAGTGACGCATCTGGTGTGAAACAGGCAACAAAACAAACGCTTCATTTCATGATGAGAAGCAACAATAATTTTTTAAACCTGTTGCCAACTCAACAAAAACGTAAAGTTTGAACAAGAATCAATTGTTAGGAACTTGAAAAGAACTCAAATGGTCACGTATGAATTGAAAACGCCAACCACAAAAAGTCATCACACATGTTGCGTTTTACAAAGCTGAGCAAAACAAAGCCGAAAACAAACGGCGCGAGAACGAACAATTGCCTTTGAAGAGAAATCAATAGAAAATCGCGTGCAACGTTCCTCACTTCCATTTTTCTCAAACTTTGACAGGACATAAGTATGGTCGGGTTGACAGACAGAAATGGCGCCCTTGCTGACGCACAGACTGCGCCTGCACCGTCAGCTGAGGGTGAAAGAAAGCAGAACTCTATATCCTGAGGGAACTCAGCTTCTCAAGACCAGCTGAAACGGAAAACTTGACAGCAGCGGTCACAGCAATAGACACGGGTTTTCCCAGGTTGGCTTGACTGGACTCCTCCCTCCACCTGTCGATCCAGTGGCAGGTACCCTTCCCCTGTGGACCCACCACACCCTTCAGGGTCCCACAGGACACTCCCTTCATCTGGATCCCACCGGAAACCCCTCTCCTGCCCAAATTGGAACCCCCTGTTGATCCAGTGCACATCCTTCCCCCTGGATCCCACCGCCCCACCCCTCCGGACCCCTCCCTCCCTCCTCCCTTCTCTCTCTCCCTCAAGGATCTGAGCACTGCCCACACCCCTCTGGATCCCCCACCTCCCTCCCTGAGCTGGAGCTCGGGAATCAGCCGCGTCATTTGAATGGGATTTGCACAACAATGGGGCGGCGCCTCCGATCCAGGATCCCGTGAAATCCCATGAATACTAACGACCCTCCCGACCCGGATTCCCCAGGACGCAGCAGGCAGGGCAGGGTCGTCTCCACTCAACTTGGTCCATCCCACTGAAAATGGTTTGAATGTGGAGTGGCTTGCAGTGAAATTTTGTTTGTGGGTGGGACTTTGGTGATTTTGACTCGGTGTCACCAAGGAAAGCAACAGTCACTTTACTGAAATTGCCTCTTGTGCGTAGCCCTCCTTGTCATGCAGCATTCTGTGTTGCATTCAGTGCCTCTCGTGGACATCGATCTGATCAAGGCTCGTCGCAAACACGAAATGCCACCAACAGGTTGAAGCACCCTCTCCCTTCCTGTGTGAGTGCCGAAGACCAGAATCTGGCATGAACACCACGCTGGGCCATCGAGCGCACAGCAGGTCGCTGACTGCAGACAGCTGCGAGGTCAATTCCCTCAATCTCCGTCCTCACAAGGGTCTGTCTCGGGTTGAGTTAACAGCGTCTTGTCTCACAGGGCCGCCCTACCCTGCTCCTGCACACACAACGCACACATACCAAACGCACACACACCACACACACACCACCACCACACACGCACACGCAACACACAAACACGCACCGTATGCACACACACGCACGCACGCACGCGCACACACACACACACACACACACACACACACACACACACACAGCGCGCGCGTCACTGCGAGCAGAACAGTCCATATCTCCCACACCGGCCGGACGCGAACAGACGAGGCCTGGATGAGTCACGCGACAATCCACCCGCTGTCATCACCGCCGGATCACATCTGCTGACACTGTCCACGCACAAAGAGCTGAAACTGCGGGATGGGCCAATTGCTCAATCTGAGACACTGTACGGAGGAGGGGCTGCAGCGCCGTCCTCGCAGTGTGGCGACAAGGACAGAGGTGTACCGCACTGAATGGACATCCTCGACAGAAGGGGACAGGTCAAGCTGTGAGCAAATGGGAGCTCCAATGCCACTGCGGCGACAATTCCAGGGTTGGGGGGGGGGTGGAGGGACAAAGTCATCACTTCAAACCTCCGCCACACACCGTACCCCAATTTCACCTGCAGGTCCCTTCTGCGTTGAAAACGACCTGAACAGGGACTGTTTTCTTGTGATGGAATTCCCAGCACAAACACACCATGTTGTCCCCGCAACCTTGTCGTCTGCCGTCCCAACCCCCGTCTCTGCCCAGACCTTGAGCTGTCTCCGCGTGAAGGCATACAGAGCCCCCCGACCCATTGTACCATTGTGGCGGGGTCCCCAGGGCCCTGCTCCCCCTTCTGTTCCCCCGTCTCCGCCGGCCCAGCCATCAGTGTTAAATATTAACGGGCGACCGTCGTTACTGTAACAGAATTACTGATCAAAGGGGCGCCACTCACAGCGCTAAAATATTCATACAAATAAGTTGATAAGGAAGAGCGCGGGCAGAAGGGCAAGTAGCCATTGTAATGTAGATAGATGGATGGGGAGACGGGATGGTTCTGTTGTTACGTTGTTTGCTCATTTCAAGGCGCGAGGCGCACAACGTTTGTTGTTTCTGTGTCTGGTGCTGAGTTGCAGGGTGCGGGGGGGGGGGCTGAAGGAAATTGACCAGTTCCAACTTTGCAGTCAAAGGCATTGCATACGCATACGTACACACACGCACACGTGCGTTCTCACGTATACACACACACACACACACACACACACACACACACACACACACTCGTGAGCGTACTTTCTCGCACATGCACAACACTCGTGCTACACACGTGCACACACGCATGCGTTTGCACACACACTCCAGCACACACGCACACGAAAACCGTCGTGGATTTCAACAGCTGCACAACTCAGAAACTGGACGCCGACCCTGCGGCACCAAGTGCTGAGCCGTTCAAAACCCAAATTTCAGACCCTCACAAAAACACTTCTGGAAATCCCAGGACTCTCAAACGAAACACAGGACCACATCCGATTTGGCTATCACAAACACGGGAGAACCCGAAATCAAATTTCACAAACTCAAACTTTTCATTGCGGCCCCCCTCCCTGAAGCTCTTTTCACAACAAAGTTGAAAATCAATTTGTTTATCTCAAGCTGTAAAGTTGGGATCCACTGAGGCCCAATTCACCCGGGACGTGCCACGCCTCATGCCCCTGTGTAGCGTAACTGCCGCTGCGCCACTGACTCAACACCTGTTGACGTCCACAGGGACGCCCCTGACGCCTGCAGTGTGAACGCCTCTGTATCTATTATTCCTTGTGCTCAACAATAAGTGAATTAGCGCGTTGTGAGCGCTGATAGGACGCACACCGCGCCCATTCACACCAACACCCACCCGCCGCCCGACAATCAAATCACGGCAAATGGGCCTTTTGCTGTCCACACTCTCAGGGCGCTGGGGACCAGGAAGAGTCAAGACACCACAAGTTGGAAGCGAAGGTCGGGCGGTTCGACTGAGGTGTCGTGTCAGTTCTACGAAGGGAACAGGCAAAATTGGTTGGTGAGCAAAATCGTGTGCACACACACACGCACGCTTCCACCAACGCACACACACGTGCACAGGCAGGCACACACACACACACACACACCACACCGCAGACACACACACACACACACACTCATGGTCCCTCCACCCCATCCCAACCCCAACAAACTCAAGGATTACACAAGTTCCAGGTTCCCTGTCAACCCAACCCAACCCAACACACACACACACACACACACACACACACACACACACACACACACACACACACACAAGCGTCGGCACACCCACGTCTGAGGTCCAGTCCGAACACATCTTGTTCTGCTTTCTCACAGCGCAGTCCAGCCCCATTAAAGTTAGTTCCACAGAATCGGCGGCGCTTTAATCACACAACTTTGTCCGATTCGGCCAAATTGGCGAAAATGGACGAAGAAAACAGGAGAGGAGTCTGATCCATTATTCCTACCCTCCTCAATCGCCTCGCTTTGAAAAGCTCCTCTTGGGCGATAATCAAATCGAACCTCCCGCCTCAGATGAAAAATTCACGGGTTCAGAAGTGGGAGAATGGAGGGTGTCGGGGGGAGGGAGGGGCCGGAGGGATGGGAGCAGAAACGGGGGGATTGTTTCACGTTGGTCCCCACGGGAGTCGTGAAGGGTGAACGGTTCTGGAAAAGACGGGTGTAAGAACTGATGATGCTGAGGAACGATCGCACGAGCAGGCCTTGGTTCGCACTGGATGGGGCAGGACAGGTTTTTGAAGACTTTGGTGTCACATGGAGAGCTAGGAGGTGCAGATACCCGAAGCGTACACGTGAAGCGGTGAGTACTCGAAACGTGATTCTGTCCAATTCCGAACCCCAGTTTTCTCGACCACTTCACTTTGGTGATTTCTACCCCGTAAATGGAGAAAAGCTTCACACAGAATCTCCCGTCTCTCGCACCGTCCTCACAGCCCGAGTCTCTGCCAACATTCCTGTCCCATCCTCAACACAAAGGCCTCAGCAACAACAATTAGATACGTCTCAGCGGAGGGCGTAACTCTCGATACCCCGTCTCCATGGCGACACGTCTCAATTCGATCCCGCACGTACAAAACTCGTTAATCACGTGATAATTGCCGTTGACAAGTACCCCATTGTAGTACTGGTCCCGAGGTAGGCATACTTCACTGTTTGTCAATAATAAATTGCGCTGGGGGTTTGAATCGTGTTTTGGCCCGTTCCACACTGGATGCGCCGGGTTATTGTTTGCGTGAATCGCTTCGGTGACGTCTTGGCAGAACCCCGGCCCAGCCTCAGTGTCTCCCCACTTCCTCTACGCCGCTTGTTTTGGCTCAGATTTCAATCTATTGTGTGTTTTGTCGCATTAACGTGTGAAACATATTTTTCTTTAACTTCCCGAAGCTTTGGTTCGCATCTCTGGTTGACACAGCGCCCACTGTCGGTTGACGTTGCACTGATTTCATGAGAGCAGTAAGTCTGCATACGTCCACAAACGTTGCAGAATATGGTCTGAACCCAAAGCAGCCGACCCCATCCTCAGGACGTGTTCCGAGTATGACTTCCTGGACCCCCTCATCCCTCGTAGGGTGCATGACGTAGTGCACCTCAAGGGCGCCCCAGACGCCGGATAGCTGAGAAGACGAAAGCGGTTGTCCCCTTCCTGCAGGATCCTCCATCCCTGGATCCGCAGCCCGATCCCGGATCCCAATCTGTCACCTGCGCCTCGCCCCATTCAAACACAACAATCACTTCACACACAATGTCCCCGATCCCCTGATCCCGCTCTCAAGTGATCGCCTCACACTCTCCAACATGTGGGGGAGATTAGTGCATTGTTCGCACGGAGGCGCAGCGCCGTCCTTGGCGCCGTGCTGACCAGTGCGTGATGCACAGTGAAAAGAACGGAGTGAAAGGGAGGGCGTCGGAGTGCAGAAACCAAATTATCGAGCGGATGGGAGTACAACCCAACTGCAGTGACACACGAGTGAATCAGATGAGTGGGGAGTGGGGAGTTGCAGGTTAAACTGCAATGTCAATTCAGCAGTCACTCACTGCAGTTGGTTTCCATCTCCATTCACCAAACGCCCCTGGTCATTGCTGGAGTTGCAGCCCCACACTCTCCACACCGCACTGCGTCTCCATCCCCTCCCGCTGCACGGACGGCGCTGCAGCCCCAGCGTCCACACGCATGTTGAGGAGAGTTCAATGGCGACACCGTCTCCACATTGAGCCGTATTGTGGTCGAGCCTCGCTGACAGCTGAGGTGATGGATTCCCTATTGAAGAGCCACACTCATAAAACTGTACCCGCTGAATTAGGCATTGAGGGGAAAGGGCCTTTGATTGGGGGGTCAGGGAACAGGGGAAATGGGGTGACCTCCAAATTGGGGTGAGACCTTCAAATGGGGGTGAGGGGGAGCACACCCCGTGGAATGACCACCAAGGTTGAAGGACATTGGTGATGCACGGAAACATGTGCAGAACTGTTGCCAGGGTGGAGAAAGTATGTTCTGAGTGCTTCTTGATGAGCACACGTGACTTTTGCTTGGGCTACCGTGGTTCCAGTGAAAATCTCCAGAGAAAGGGTATTTGGAAAATGTACCCATTGTGTTTTCATGCACCAAATGTCTCGGTTGTGATCCGAACATTCTCTCAGTGTTCAGGGCTCTGGGTTCGACTCAGGGTTGGGCTCAACAGGTGCGAGAACAAACTCAAAGGGTACATCTCGTACCAGCGCAACCCTGGTTGGGATCAAACCGATCTGTGTCACTTTTCTCACAACGTACAAAGTCAAACTGTGCAGGGCCGAGACACGAGAGCGAGAAACACTTGAAAACTCGCTTCAGGTCAAATTCACACTGCAGGCGTCACGAGGTAGGATACCTGTACAATTCAATGAGCGCTGCGTCGCCTAATGCACGCAGCAACGCCCGTGGACTCGTATAGGGACGCAGCGCCCGGTGGATCCAGTGTGAGACGAGCCCGCCCGTCTCCGTGCGCACTTCAGAACGCTCTTGAGGTGTGTCACACTCACCTCAACCACACTGTGCGAAATACCCACTTCTCATTTCACTCCATTGCGGTACCCGCAGGTCAAAAGTGACCTTCCTGCTGTCCGCTGACGTCACACTGGATGCGTCGCATCCTTGCACGTGTGCAACGACGCTGCATCGTCACTTGCGACGCAACGTCCATCGACTTGCATAGGGACGCATCACGTGACGCACGCAGCGCGAACCTGACCTCACCCTCACGTCCTCACAGTGGGCTGTGAACGATTTCTGGGGTCAACTGAGTTTGATTCAACTGTGATGAGAAGGTGAGGAGACCTCACGTGCGTTCTGATCCAGGAAATTTTCCCCGACACGAGACAAAAGTTGCGTTTTGACATGAGAAATGTTTTCCTCATTCGAGGCCATTTTAGTCCTTCTCTCCTCCTATTTATGCACGAAAGAAAAGAAAGCATAACGCTTGGACAAGTTTCAACTTTTTCTCTTGAGAAATCTATCATCCGTACGTCAAAAGATGAAAAGAACAAGGATGTTATGTCTCCCAATCAGACACCACTACGTCAGTCAGTCTTAGCTTCCGCCTTCAGACAGGGTCTCCCGAGACGAACGGACGCACACCCTTCCCACACGCACGCACATGCACGCACATACACACGCACGCGCACACACACACACACACACACACACACACACACACACACACACACACACAGAGCTTGACGTCTGACTTCCGCAAAGACGCAACGAACAACGAATACTGTAACGCATCTGCTGTGAAACGGAACCAACATTTCCAGCCCCAGCTCGCAGTTTCTCAGGAACAGACGCTGTTTGCCAAAATCGGAGCCGAAAAACAAGGGTGTCGATTCAGCGGTGTCGCAGCAAAGACAATCCACAATGCACAGAGGGGCGACGCAAACAAATATGGGCCCGAAATAACCCCGTGCCTGCCGACTCCACAAAACAATTGACCGTTTCACCATTGTGCGCACAAACAGAGCGTTGCCAGTGACAACCTGAACAAAACCACAATTTGTCCTCTGCAACGCAGCACTTGAAAAATGTTACTTTTTTGCAAGTTTTTTTATGGGATTCCTGGGACAAAGGGCTCACAGAACAATCTTGAGGGGTCTGTGTGTTGAGCGAGTCAGGCCAGGGCTTTAAATGGAATCTTCCTCCCATAAAAGGTAAAAAGTGAAAGAATGGGCTGCATTGAGCGGGGCATGACAGGGGGACAATGGGGTATTGTGGGGGGAGATGGGACCCGGGGATTAAACCCTTCACTCCATCCCCCAACAACACAATGCGAGCTCAGGCTCGGGGCGCGTTGGATGCGCCGTGTGTTCCCGTCCCTGTGCAAGTCAATGGAAAACTCAGCGACGCAGCGCCCATTGAGTAACACAGGACCACAGCACACGGCGCATCCAGGGTGAACCAGGCCTCCCTCCAACAATGCACACTCACACACACGGGCTTCAATGCTGGAAAATGCCTCACAATGCAGAATCTAAATGCATGCATGCCTCCGCTTCAGACTGCAAAGGAAACTCTGCATTGGAATTCGACTCAGGCCCTAATGCCTGTAGAATCAATGGGTTCAGAGACACAATGCGTGGAATACCATCACGTCCCCCACTCGAAATCCTCGTACAGTGACGTGGAGCATTGAGACATCAGCTGAGGTTGACCACAATGGCGCAATTTTTTTTGCTGCTGATCAAAAATGAAGGGTGAACCCATCTTGTCAGGTGTAACCTGACACTTGCAAGCGGAATGTTCCAGTGTTTTTGCCTTGGAACTGCCACCCAAATATAGAGTGATTTGTCACAGGTTTGGATGGGGGTAAATTGTATTTTCAGAGGTTCTTGGGGGCCTGGGTCCGCCACACTGAGGCTGCCCAAAGGGACGGATGTGGTGGTGCCAGGAGAATTTCTGTGGTGTGGATCAACGCAATGATGAAGACAACCGGAACCAAAGACACAACAGTGCCGCTGTGCTGTTCAGCTTCTCAGCGCCACGAAACGGACCCCCAAACATACACACACACACACACACACACACACACACACACACACACACACACACACACTCACTCACACGCCTCTGCACGGTTGGTGGTGAAAACGCAGCGAGCTCAATCAAGGGCCAACTTTCAAATTTTAACGGGAAAATGGCACAAAATGACGTTGTACACAACGGGACAGATCCTCATAGAGATCCAGCAAATTTTGAGTGATGGGAATTCCTTCGCTCCGTGCCTGTCCCTCCGCACAGCGCCTGACTGGGGACAATTTAACGCAAATTCCTCATCCATATCTAAAGGCATATTCTTCTCGTGTTGAGATATTCGCATCTGAAGTGATGTTCCTGTCCTGACGCCGCGGCGCCGTCCTTGCAGCACAGGACGCGCTGGATTCCTGCAGCATTGCAGTGTGAGCCTGCAACCCTTTCTCCAGCAACGAACCAGCGCAACTTTGTGACAACCCTGAGGTTGCAGCTTCTGTACTGGGTGCAACGAAATAGTGTTGCAAGCACGGCGTTGCGTGCGGAAATGTCTCCACCACACAATACCACCTGCACAATGCCCCAGTGTAGAGACAGCTCACAGTGAACGTTTCATACGTGGCGTCCCTGCACCTTGCATCGTCCCTTTCAACGCAGCACGCATCGAAATGTACGCGACTGTCACGTCTGACGCATCCACTGTGAAACAGGCCTGGACCCTTGGTCACACAGTGCAGCCAGTCAACCTGTACGCACAAAGCACAACGCCTCCAGCGTGTAACAAGCCTGAAGCGCGCTGAATTTTTCACATTCTTCTTCCCATCAAAGAAGAAAAGTTGCAGCGTACATCACAACAGAACTCGAGGGGGACAGAAGCCAACGTGATACAGCCATGCTCAAACTTTCCGAGACGAACACGCATTTGGGAACAGGTCCTGGCACTGCGTCCCTGAACAAGTCAATGGGTGCCATCGATACTTGCAGCTTCGACTCATGAACCTCCATGCGAGCTCACGAACCAGCGTCCAGGCATTGAAATCTCCACGTAACATCAGGTCTCCTCTCTCGGTGGGTCAATCGCACATTGCCGCAGGCTTTCTACCGAGAAGAACGCGAGACGCGACACACGACACGTCCCAGGGTGGGGTAGATCTATGTTTGGGAGACTCACCCTTCCCCCACCTGTATCTCCAGAAAATTAATGTCTCTCAACTTTCGGCCTTTTGATTCGCATAACATGTATAATTTTCAAAATTGGGATTTGGAACCCCAGTCCTGGGCCCACTCCACCAAACCCTGGAACCACCCCTTCATCCAGTGTGAATAAAACATCGGAATCAGCATTTTCTTCACACCCCAGTAACACAAACTTGTCTCCGTTCTGAATCGAAACCAAAATAGAAGATGCTTCAACTACGACACATTCTCAGCGCAAAGCTTTTCTTCTCAGGTGCTGTTTACAGTTGGATGATCGTTGTCATAATTTCAGAGCACTTATGTGAAGCAGGGAGCACGACACATGACAATGGCCTTGAATGCCAACAACAAACCTTGCGGGGGCGCACCCAGGGTTTCAGTCCGCGGGGGGGGGGGGGGGGGGGGGGTTGACCGGGGGGGTGATTTAAAAAATTAATTTTTAAAAAATAACAAAGAAGAAATTTTAATCCCCAGGGTGGGGGATTTTATCTTTGGGTCAGGGGGCTCCCCTCGCCCCTGGACCCGCCCCTGGAGTGACGGCCCTCTGTTCTCCACAGCAGGGGCTCCGTCCATACGTCTTCTGCGCTGCCTTTCTTAATTTGTCAAAGTCACGAGTCTAAATTTTATTTTTGCATCTCAGGTAAAAATTCTTCTCCGTTCCTGGCTTATGATTCATGATTATCAAGTTGTGAATACGTGATTGTGTTCTGATAGGGTTTTGCTGAAGCGTTTTTGCCTGTACGTTGTGATCGGACAAGGTCCCCCTGGCGTTTCTTTCAACAAAGCAACAATTGTGTCAAGGCGCCATTTTCACAATCAATTACTAAAACTGGTCCTCTGTCAGAAAAAATCAATCACGACCTCAGAAACAATACCCTTCCGTTGTACCCTCGGGGCAACCCTTGAAACAACACAACGCGTACCTCATCCGTGCGTACCCAGAAAATGACAGCCAAGCCCAACCCACCATACCCAAGGAAAAACACTCGGCTGAACCAGAGGCATTGTTCAGGCATACCCTATGAGGCATACACCGCGATACATCCTTCACTTTCCTCTGTGCTTTGTCCATACCCAAAAACGCACGGACCCGTGAGCATACCCATTCATTCATTCATCCATACCCGAGAACACAAGGCACAATAGGCCGTAAAGAATTTCCTGTGCTGTAAGAATTCCGCCTTTCTTTTTGTTCTGAGAAAGACCACCTTTCTTCTTTTCCTCACTTTTTATAGAATTTATTTTCGTGATGCGTTTTCTGCGTGCTTTTGTCCCCTCACCTGACGATGACTTTTTGTCATGTGCTTTTTGCCCAAAGAATCACAACTGCAAAAAACTTGTATTCACAGCCCACACTTTTTACAACACACAGTTGAAGACGAAATAAAGCCCAGCATGCAGCCTCCGTCAAACATCCACAATCGTGGAGCAAAAAAATCTCCGTTTTCCCGACGATTTGTTCAGTGTCACTTTTTTCAGGTGAGACACGTTGAAACTGAGGAGCAGTGAGGAGCAGAAATGAGTCTCCACGGGATTACGAGAGGTTGTGTTGAGGGAAATGCACGCATTCCGACGCAATGACCAGAAGTGGAATGTCTGCAAGTGCTTCATGCCTTTACCAAGCTCGTTCCCTCACCGACGTACACTCGCACGCACACACATGCAAGACACACGCACACACACGCACATTTTCCCTCTGATCCTTCAGGATTGTGAGTATTACTGTTGACCAGTGAAAATGTTCTTCAAATCTCAAATCTTTGCTCAAACACGCACACACAAGCTGAAAGGCACACACACACACGCGCACACACACACACACACACACACACACACACACACACACACACACACACATTCTTGGCCCAACGTCTCAGACAAACCTTCACTCTTGACAGTGCGATATTTTGCCCAAAGAACAAACGTTCACTCGGCAGATCTTAGCTCGGTCCCCACAACGGAGACTCGCATCACAGGGGTTGCCAGGGGCCAGGCCGTACACGCACAACTATGGCATTCAGTATACCTGCTTCACACTGTACACGTCATGCCACGCGTCCCTGTGTGCGCCCATAGGCGCTGCGTGCTCTCGCTTACGCAGCGGCCGTGGCCTCACACAGGGACGCAGTGCATAACGCATGTGGTGTGAAGCGGGCCTGGTCCTCGTGCATGTATTCAATCAGACCCCTTTGTTATCGCGACAAATAGCCTCCTTCCATCACAATCAGTGTGTTTGAGTTCGGGTTATAACTCAGCCAAGTAAACACCGTTGTACAGCCAAGACTCCAGTTGTTATGTACGTGTATGTCCTCATGGCTTTCTTACGCAGAGAAAAGCAAACCTTGAGTGAGTGGAGGGGGGCACACTGGGTGCGTCACGCGCTGAGTCTCTGCACATTTCAATGGCCACTACGTCAGTCAACCCATTGACACAGCACCCATTGGGTGTTCTCACGTTGGGTGACGCGCTGTCATTTTTTCACTTCACCCAAAAAATTCCACCAATGTTAAATTTTGACGCCGACGTCAAAAAGATGACCGCGCGTCACCAATGTGAAAAATGCTGTTGGTTTGTGCAAATACAACGCACGAAGCGTCCACTGTGAACAGCCCTTGGTTATGCGGTGCAGCACACACACACAGAACTGATCTACCCCACGTCAACATTTGCCAAGTGATCAAGAATCTTTGTGCTGCAAACAACAATCGAGTCAATTGGCTGATCTTTCAGCTTTTTATCTCCCGACTTGTGCAACTCCGCGTTTTCCTGAAAACGCCATATTGCCTGGAACCCCGAACTTTTTGCCGTTTTCTTTCGGAGGCGAAATTGGAAGTTTTGGCCGTGAACGTGACCAATTTCAGAGAGGCAATCACATTGTGTATTGTTTGTCTTTGAGAAGATGACTGCCTCAGCTGACGAACTGGACCCCCTCTATGTCAAGTGATCACTGACACGCACACACAAACACGCGCACGCACATTCGCACGCACACACACCACTTACACACACCACAGACACACAAACACATTCGCACGCATACACACCACACCACAACTACACACACACACACCATGCAGGAACACAGGCACGCACACACGCGCACGCACAATCACACGCACACATACATACGAGCATCACAAAGTTACACACACACATACACACACACACACATTCCTCCCAAAATCAATTTCCCAGGCCCTCCTTTCCCACTGGCATCACCAACTTTTGAGCAACTTTTCTAAAACTCATTATAATTCCCCGGAATCGGGGCGCACAACGTGCAATTTACATCCCGGCCCCGAACTCCGTCCACAATGCCAACTGACGCTATTTCTGGCATCGCTGCCACTTGAATAAACCTGTAAGGCAATACAGCGTACATGTATTCTTGGAAGGTCAGGTGCACAGTGGCTGCGTCACGCGTTGCGTCCATGCCTCAATGGGGTTGTTGTGATTGAGGCGACGTCCAAAGATATAGGGGTGCAACGCATGACGCGTTCAGTGTGAAACCCCAGACTGGGGTGAAAGAGAACACACATGTATGCGCATTGTTCCAAACTTCATAAAAGGGTTCTATTCATGCGCCAAACTTTTTTCCCCTTTCTCTTTCCTTTCGGGTCCCGCACAAGACTTCGCTTCTTTGTGGAAAACTCACTCGGAGGACGACAAGCGAGAAGAAGAATGTGGATCTAATCTCACAGCTGTCGAGAGATCATATTCACCGATGAAAGAAGGAAAAGTCTGTTTCACACTGGGTGCCTCGTGTGTGGCGACCGTCACCAAGTCCCGCTCAATTCGAACTCAACTTGTTCGAAAGCCTGCCAGTTTCGAACAAACCCATTTGACCACTATCGGGTGATGTCTCTCTTGATCTCAGCTGTCAATTTGAGTCTCAACGAATTGTGTCTTGCTTCAGCTCTCCACGTGTGTCTCAATTGACCTCACTCCTGTTTTGGCACTTCGAAAAAGGCTGTGATCGTGGGGGTGGGGGGCCACGGCCAACTTAGCGAGCGATGTGGACTGTTCGGCACACACACACACACACACACACCATCACACCTTCACACACACACACCTTCGCACCTTCACACACACACACACACACACACACACACACACACACACACACACACTTCTCGCGCGATGACGCATCGAGTGTAAACCCAGCCTGAAGCGATCTCCTGCTGTTCACAAAGACTCGTAGCGATTTCGTGTGAACAAAATCCAAAGCTTTGTGAGCCCGTTTTTAGAGTGGGAGTCTTTTTGTTGGTTTGGGATTTTCACGAAAACGCGACACACCTAGTTCTGTGTCTATTATGTCAGCACACAAGGGGCTCGCACAAAACGCGCTCTCATGCGTGGACGGCCGATCCTCGCTCCGAGTCGCGCGCTGAGACGGAGCCTTGTGTAAGTGCCGCGAGCGAGCAACAGGATTACACACCTGGCAATGCATATTGAAACCAAAGATGTGTACAAGTGCGACTGGTAGAAAGCCACACGCACGCACACGTAAACAGACACGCACGCACGCACGCACGCACACACACACACACACACACACACACACACACACACACAAAACTCCTGACGTTCGAGTGAAATTCTGGAAATGTTCGCACTGGGTCTGATTGGAATACAGACGCAAACTTTTCACACACACACAAACACACACACACACACAACCTGACACACACACTTGATACAACCACGCATACAGACACACCGCCCCCCCCACCCACCCGAAGCCCGCCCGCTCGCACACACACGCACACACACGAAACTTTTCACAATTCTTGCTTATTTTTCCAACTTGAGGAGCCCCACAGCTGAAGCACTACTCACGCTACAGATCTCTGAGGAACCAGTGCGCGTGACACCACAATGGGAGTCGTTGCCTCGAAGGGACCACACACTCCGACACTCCGCATCGCGCCCGCCCGATCACCCGCACTTCCCGCGCCCTGTCCCTGCGCGCCCGCGCGTGAGGCTCCATCCCCGCCATTGTTACCGTGCGTGAAAAATTGGTCAGCTGGAAATTTGTGCGTTCTGATAGTTTTTGTCATATCAAGTGGACTGTGGGTGAGCATCAGTGGGTGAATTGAGTCCGTCCAGCAAACAGGAGTGCCGCTTTCCAAATCAGGAGCTTGGACTGCTGAGGTTAGCAGACCCCATGGTGTCAACCTTCAGCGTGCATGTGGGCACGCAAGGACACACGCATGCACACAGATCGCTTTCTCGCACACTCTCGCTCCAGCTCCTGAGAACCAGTCACGATGGTGCCAAACTCGAGCACGCACACACACACACACACACACACACACACACACACACACACACACACACACAACTTTCTCACACTCTCACTCGTGCTCTTGAGAACCAGTCAGAATTTTCCCAGCGTTCCTGTCACCGGACCCAACCCCGCTGACCTGGGTAAGGACAGAACAAACAGTATCAATCAACCATCTCCAGCCCCCACTGGATGCGTCATGCGTCTCGTCCCACTACGGGACCAATGTGCACCAGTTGCGACGCACTGACTCGAAGAGAAAGACACGTCCAGTGTGAACCCCCCTCACTCAATGCGTTTTCATCAATCACTCGCCCCCCCTCACGTGCTGACAACACACTGAAGTATCCCTCACCGCGACAATACACGACACAATAGGTGTGTGTGCTACGCGCCCAATACGAGGGTAATACTAAAAGTCTTTTCCGTCATGTTCAGCGCTCGAACCGCTCTTGACTACAGAGAACAATGCTTTGGCGGACAAGCACAAAACCTAATCGCAGCAAGGTG
>JAAUXT010106222.1_pt1 | contig 98450 bp, 96 predicted proteins | sample 7278171 | NCBI WGS metagenome assembly JAAUXT01 (sample SAMN14350112, study PRJNA611818) | marine sediment metagenome | isolation source: surface marine sediment (1.8m) | place: French Polynesia: Moorea | collected 2018-08
ATTTGCGCTCTGAATGGATATTGTCTTGATTGGGACAAAAGGATGACATCGGTGTACCAAAGAAAGGAGGTGAAACACCTTACCTAACACTGCAGTACATAAGTTGATACAACATGCAGCGTGCCCCAGGTGTGAAAACCCCCTCGTATTCGCCCGATTTAGCCCCGAATGACTTTTTTTTTTACCCCCGCCTGAAGAAGAATCTCAAAGGCATTGTCTTTCCAAATCTGGACACTCTGGAGGCTGCTGTCAGAGCAGAGATAGGAGCCATTCCATCCGACGCCTACAGGGAGTGCATCCTCCAAAAATGGCCTATGAGATGGGCATGCTGCGTGTACAAGGACGGAGCTTATTTTGAAGGACTTCATTACAGTACTGTTTTGAGAGTGCAGTGGTTTGTTATCAAATATTGCATGTCTCTGTTTATGTCTGTGACCCAGACAACACGACCGGACAGGTCAAATGAGTTCAGTCTTGGTCGGTGTGCAAGCTGATACAACATGCATGTGAGCGGCAGGAGTGGGGTCATCCTCGTACAAATCGTTTGTTTGTTGCTTGATTTCTCGAGTTGTCTGGTACCAACCTTTATCATTTGAAGCTGAGGGAAAACAGATCAGTGCCCAATTTTGTTTCACTTGAGAGATACTCAGACACAAGGACGTGATTCTTTTCACTGGGACTTCTTTGAAGTTGAGGTCTGGACAACGCAGTTGGTTTTCCAATCTGCTGAACCTTGAGCACTCTTCACTGCTCGGTGCAAAGGTCAGCAGGCTTCAACCTTCACTCTGCTCGCAAGAAATTTCAATTTTTCACTTTTCATCACATCACACAATGTCACAATCTGAAGCAGAAACGGAATAAATTTTAAAACTCACAACAGAACGGACCACAAACGAAGAAACGACAAACTCAATATCGTGTAAAATCCATTTTGCAACGCAGAAAATAATTGAGCAGAGTCACATTTGTCATGTTCATTGCAGGAAAGTTCCTCCGTGCACAAGAATATGCTTCTGTCCGTTCAAACAATTCTGGATGCGAAGTGTCGATTCTGTGCAACTCATGCATGTAGCACCTTTGCGTTTGGTTGTCAAGCCTCCCACATCATCACGTCCATTCACGTTACGTGTACGTGCAGCGCCGTTCCAGGGTGACGTGTTTCTCACGTGACGCACACGCTGCCCACGTGACCAATCCGGAGGCGGCGCGATTGCGCATGCGCTGCCGAGTGTAACAGGAAGTACGAGTCACGTGGCACGTGATCTCAGCCCAGGTGGTTCCACCTGTAGCTGCCGGGGTTGGATGGATGGAGGGTGAGTGACAGCGACCTTGAAGAGGTGTGACCTTGACGTGTGACCTCAGCTGACCTCCTCCTGGGAGCGGCACTCGGACTTGAGCTTGACGAACTGTTTGGCGACCTCGTCGTTGGTTCGTTGCGACAGGATGCGCAGGATGGTCCACCCGGTCTCGTCCAGCTGAATTCTGAAAATGAGAGTGGAAAGTTTGTGATTCACCGCTTTTTTTTGCCTCAAAGACTTCCAGAGTGATTTATTCAAGAGCTGTGTTCAAGTGGAAAAAAATTCAGTCAGGCGTGATCTCAGCACGTTCGGTCCTTTTGAAGGGCAGTGAGTGGCCGGTTCCTTCCCGCACTGCCCCTTCGTCCACGCGCACCACCCCTGCTCGCACACGCTCAGGAACCCCGCACGCACCTCCTGCCGAGAGAGAGCCAGCAGGCGCAGCTGCCCTGCTCCACAATGTCCTTGAGCTGCATGACGGCCATGCCGATCAGCTTGTCCTCGCGCGCAAAGCAGTAATCCTTACAGCAGATGTGCAGCTCGTAGCATTCAGGCTCGTCCTCGTTTCCCAGGATGCTGCAAAAAGAAACACGAGTCACGGCGTGGCGCCGACCAGGCAAGCGGGACTTTTGTTATTGCCCACACAAATACTGCTTCGTGTAATTTCAACTCACAATTGGAAACTTTCGTTGAACTTGGGCGACCAGTTGTTGCTCTTGGACTTGGTGGAATGTTTGCGCTTCTTGTCGCTGAGGTGCGGCCCGATGAGGTGCACCTCGATGAAGGGTCGGAACATGCCGTTCGTCCGCCACTTCACGTCGTTCGCCGCCACCACTGAAATGTCCGTCAGTGGCCGCGTGAGTCTGCGAGGACACACACCTGAGTTCCCACACACGCACATACGTGCTTTCACACACGCGAAAGACACAGAAACACACGCCTTCGCGTACGTGCACGCACACACATTTTCCATACGTTCGTTCACACACTCACTGTCTCTGTCTGTCTCTGCCTCTCTTGTCTGTCTCTCTCTTCTCACACACACACTCACTCTCTCTGCTGGTGAAAGGACGCGCACAATATGCTATCCTTTCGCTTTAGTAGTGGTTGCAGAAGTTGACGCGTGCTGGGTCGCCTCAGCGATGCAAAGAGGCCTTTCGAAACGCAACGCACGACGCATCCCATCCCACACAAACAAAGACAAGCATCACATGGGCGGGCCACTTGATGAGTACAGTTGTTCCTTGTCTCCTCTCGTCGAGTTCTGCCGCACAGACCGGCTCCGGACTCCTTACCTTTGACGGTGACCTTGTGTTCGCCGGTGCCCGGGTGTGTGAAGAGGTCCACCTGAATGGACACCTCTCCCACACTCTGCTCCTGCCCTCCCCGGGCGTTGTCTGCAATAACCACTGCAAAATAAACATTAGGCGACGTGTTCTCATTCTGCACCCTTTCCATGTGACTGTGTGTGGCTTCTCGTGGCGCGAGGACAGTCGGCGCCGCTGTTTGGAAAAGAGGCGTCCATGACAGTGTCGACAAATCCTGCACGTTTTCTTGCGTGCAGATCCACGCCCGGCACCCGGTCCCCGAAAAAAACTTCTGCACCCCTAATTTTGCACCTCGGGCACAAAGTTTGACACATAATGTTTCTGTGACCGTCCCCTTGGGTCAGTCAGACCCTGGTTAAGACAGGGTTGGACTGCCCCACCTCGACCCTGGCTTCCCTGGAATTTAGTGCCGAGTATTTAGAACCTGGAATCTGAGAAGGCCCTGGGAAATTCGATGTCAAAACTGTCACTGTTTTCTATCGAAAGCGCCAGGGTGCGGAATTTGCAGGGGAACATCCAGAGCACAGTGCTGAACTGCTGACGGAATTGGCTGAGTTCGAATGAGCCCAGCTCAACCAGGGCGCAAGCCACATAGAATTTTGCACTATACAAACGAAAATTGATGTGAAAATGACAAAAATCTACCAGATGATCTCTGAGATTTTCCTTTCAAGAACCCAATTGTTGGCGCCAGATCCAGTTGAACAAAAAGGGCCGTGGACAAAAGCAATAAGTCTGCACTGCACCACACCACTGCAGTGAACTGAATGTGAATCTCTCTGAAGGACTCAACTATGGCTTTTTAGCTGGAAGGATACAAACCAAAAACAAAGGTCCAAACAAATGGCAGTCAGGATGCCACTTGAAGTTCGAAGAAAATGATTGCTGAGTGAGAAAAATATGCTGGCGTTCCTAAATTCTATTTACAATGCCTACAACTCTTCAAAATGGCACTACTTGTTTGAAGTCAAAAACTGTGAAGTCAACACACTGCAGAATGTGTTATTGCGAGTACTGATGCCACTACACAGCAAATGAAAAGGGGTGAATCCAGAATGGAGAGAATATCTACGCAAAGCATTGCATGAAAATTGCATTGAAAGTTAACGTTACTACGCGTATGAGAAAAACTACATCAGAAGAACTATAGCCTGAGCACTACAGTTACAGAAGCAAAGTCTTGAATCTTTTCGCGTGTTAAATGATTTAGGTGTGTACAAACTGCTCCAAGCACACCTAAGGGCTACCTACGTGCGACCCAGTGCAAATGAAGGTTTGTTTTGAAAGGAGTCTGAACTCACACACACACACACGCACGCACGCACACACACACACATTCGAGACTCCTCACCCCTGTCACACCAAAGTCCCCCTGCCACAATCTGATCCCGGCGCGTGTCCTCACCTTGCGTGCTTTGAGCGTTGACGAAAGTCTTGATGAGTGAGTCTGTCGTCTGCGTGTAGAGCGACAACGCGTAGCGCAGAGACTGCAGCTCGGGAGACTTGTCCAGGAAGTTCTGCAACAGAGTACCACCCTTCAGACGTCTCGCGAACGTGCGACCCAGTGAGAGACAATTTTCTGTCGAAGCGAGCGATCGCACAGACACGACAAACACGCGTTCCTTTGATCCAAGGATCCTCCGAACTCCTTTTTCTTCAGCCCAGTCAATTCACAAGCAATCACAAAATGAGAGGCCTCATCCACAAAGCGCCACGCTTTGCGTCTGGTTTTGTGACCAGTGTGAGCGGCATCAAGCCCCACAACAACGAGAACCACTGTCGTTTTGGCCACTGGAAAAGCCGCATCTTTCACCCCAAAATTGTGCATCAGACCAAACTGCGTCTTTCGGTGCGTTTTGATGCTTCCCACAATGTGTGAGTGAAACACAACCTTCTTGAGTCCCTGGCCGCCGGCGTGGAAGTACTGCTTGATGGTGTCGAGCGCCATCTCGAGGACGGCGCACTGCCGCGGCGACAGGTTCTTCTCCATCTCCAGCCGAGACATGTCCTGAAACAGACGGCGGCATGGGAGTTCGTGCTTTGTATGGCGGGTCCAACTGGAGGGGGAGGGCATTGGGCCTGCCCTCCTTTCTGCCCCGTCGGAAACATGTTGCCCTTCAATTTTTGCGCCACAGGTGCAAAATGTATTTGTTTCCCTTCGCGCACCTTTTGTTTCAAAGTTGAAAATTGAAATTAACTCTGGCTTGGGATTATCGCAAACGAAAATCTCATACCCAGAGCGATGTCAACTGAACAAAACTCCATTCGTGATGGGGAGAAAGGTGACAAAGGGTTCACAACAAATGGATCATTGCGTTGACGCGTGCACAGCGTGAGACATGCACTGAACACGGTCAAACTTTGCTGTCAATTCATTTCGGGACCACACACGAGAGACATTCAATCAATAAAACTTTTCAAGCTGAAAGGAACTCGCATGGGGGATGGGGACACAGCAAATCGACACAAACCAAAGATGAGTGACCATTCAAATCAAATTTCTGGAAGACAAAACAATGTCAACAGACACACAAAAAAACTCAAATCGCTGAAACAAAACCGCACAAGTGACAACTGAAACATGATCTCCAACTCGATCAGAAACGTGTGCGTCAAACAAAGGAGTGTCAAACCAAAACAAAGCCATCAAACACATGACGTCACACTACGCTGACGTCACTACGTCACTACGCTGACGTACTGCGATCTTCTTGGTCACGTCGGCGAGCGGCACGCTCTTGCTCTCGCTGAACTGGTTGATCATGTTCATCGGCATCTTGGACGTCAGTTTTCCGACGTTGCCGAGCGCAGATCGGGACATCTCGTTGATCTTCGCCTGCGCGTTGCCGGGCAACGCCAGCAACTGCGGAAATCAGGGGCGCGACAATCTCAACTGTTGCTGCACAGCGTCCGCGTCTCCGATGCAAAGGGAAGACGGAAGTGGGCACTTGACTTCTGGTGTCCTCCCTGTGTGTGTGTGTGTGTGGGTGTGTGTGTGTGTGTGTGTGTGTGGGGGGGGGGTGGTGGTGGTTGTGGTGGTGGTGGTGGTGGTGGTGGTGGTGGTGGTGTGTGTGTGTGTGTGTATTCCGTCTGTTGTTTCACTGTGTTTCGACCCTGTATTTTCCAAGGCCACGCAGCTCCACACTTTCGACCTCCCTGAAGGCGGTTCTGATCAAGCGAGCTCTCTCAACCTCATGTTCAAGCACCCAGACGCCTGAAGTCTCGGTAGGGAAACAACAGGCTTCGGTTCCATTTGAACCTTTCTTCCCAGGACTCTTTCCAGATCTACTGCCGTGGCCTCCAATCAAAACAGAAAGCTGTTGATCTAACTCTACACAAGACTCTACTGAAAGAACCAATAAACCTCCACCTCAGCTATCCAATGTCCCAGCACTGTTCTAAGAATTGACTCTCACATTACATTTCAGGGTTCCTAATTCAGCCTTTCTGATCCCTCGATTTTCATAAGACACCTCCAAAAACTGACAAATTCAGATGCCCCGTTTTTCCCTGATTGGAAAATGTCATGATGTTTGTAGGGACCCTGGTCCCCGGAGCACGGGTCCCCGCGCAGCACGCACCTGTCTCGGGTCGGCGAGCGGCGGCAGCACGACCGTCTTCTCCAGGTTCGTCATCGTGATCCTCCACAGCTCCTTGAGCAGCCGCTTCAGCACCGTCTTCTCACACACCTCCGCGAACATCGACAAGCTGCGACGCAAGAGCACCAGTGCTCAGACAGTCAGTTATGTCAATGAGACGTGGTGTAAATTGAATTGATTGTTTTTGCAAGTGAGAATAACAGACAGACAGACAGACAGACAGACAGACAGACAGACAGACAGACAGACAGACAGACAGACAGACAGACAGACAGACAGTGACATTGGGGGAGAAAGAGACAGCAAGAAAGACAGGAGGGAGAGAGACTGAGCGAGAGACGGGAGAGAGAGAGAGAGAGAGAGAGAGAGAGAGAGAGAGAGAGAGAGAGAGAGAGAGAGCACAGAAAGGTATCTCAGAGTGTGTGAGAGAGAACGAACACACACGCCTCCGTATGTCCGTATGTGTGCGTGCGCGTGCGTGTGTGGGTCTCACCTGCCGTCGAGGAACTCCATGAGCGGCCGCAGGATCATGTCCGACTCCTCCTGGATGATGTTGCGCTGTGACGGCTGGCTCAGCGACACCTGACCTTGACCCTTCACCTTGGCCATTTCCTGACCCAGCTCCTGGATACTCGACTTGATCTGAGACTCCAAACTGAAAACAATCACGAAGAACAATAAACGTCTGGTTTTACCGTGCTCAGAGCGCAACTTTGAGAAAATTGATCGACGGCGCTCGACCTTCTCTCACCTGTTGGCGAAGATGGCTGAGAGTTCGTCGAGCACCCCGTTGAGTTTCTGCTGCAGTTCGTTGAGCACGTCGGCCGCCTCTTGGTCCAGCTGCAGCAACAGAAACAACTCCAGTGAGCCGCGCGGATCAAGTTTGTGTCACTACCAGTGATCTGTATCAAGGTCGAATCGAGGAGGTTGGGGTTCGGATGCGACTGAGTGCGGGTGAGGGAGACCGCGACTGTGACATGCATCGTGCGTCCCCGTGGACAACTGAAAACATCGGGTGCGGATCCAGGATCTGGTCAGGCGGAGAGAGGAGGTCCGAAATGAAGCCTGACTGGGAAAAACTTTGCGGGGATCAGAGAGAACCCCACCAGGACCGTTCTGGATCCACACCCCCAAATTATGGTGCAAAACAAGTATTGAGGAAGTGCGCAACGGGTACAAAGTTTCCAACCAGGTCACTCACTAAACTCTGCACAGCCACAAAATGTTGAAGTCCGTTCACAGGTAGAGTCTACTGAGGCGTGAAAAAGTGAATGAATGTGGAACAAAACTCTGTGAGAAATGACCAAGTCGACAAACATGCATTGAACGGTCAGTTCTGAAATAAAGTTTGTGCTCAACTGCAGCTGAAAATTTTGTGTATGAAAATGCCGACTGAAATAAACGTATGACGAAGAAACAAGGGACTGCCATCGTCACAGCCATGAAAAGATCAAGAAACGTTGTGAAAGGATCAATAAATGCTCTGGTCACGGAGGTACATGCTTCACCACACGCAACTAGGGCCACCTAGCGACGGAACGAAAGAGCGTGCGCGCAGCAGCGTGTTTTACCTTTTCCGACTCGGGCTTGGCTTCCGTTGGAGTCGTCTCGCCCGCCGCCGTGTTAAGCTTGCGTACAGACAGACAACGCGCAAACGGTTACAACGACCGGGTCACCACACAACGAGGAGTCGCCATCCCAACGCGGAGGGCTCACCAACGGTCATGTGCGACTGAGTACATGTGAGCGGGACGTTGTCAGTCTCCAGGGACTTGGGTACAAGTCACGCAACCACACACACGGTGGCTACCGCCTTTGGGAAGGAAACTCTGTGGCAGATCAAAGAGGGAGCCACAAAGGATTCCCTTGTTCGCACCGGAAGTTCGCGGGGGACACCGCCAGGGGACGTTTGAGTCGCGTCTTACCTTCTCTCCTCCCATCGCCTCAAAGACCTTCTCGAGCTGCACCCGCAGCTGTTGTATGTTGTTCATCAAGATGCACGCCTACAATACAGAGATCCAGGTGTCAGATAAAGATGAGCCCGTGTTCAGGTGCAAGCAACTTCAAAGACAGCATTGGAAACAACAGCAGTTTAAACTTCTCAGGGTCAGGTCCACTGAAAGTCAGGGCCTCTCGAGTGAAAGGTCCCTTTGGGCTGGGGTCTGGATGATGCCCTTGGGGAGGGTCCCCCTGACACCGTGCCCATTGACTTGCACAGAGACACAACGCACGACGCATCCAGTGTCATACAGGCCTGAAAACAGGCTGGGATGGCGCGCGGTGAGACTGACCGTGTTATGTTTGGACACGTAGTGCGGGAAGTCCTTCTTGAGCAGCTCGGCGTACGCCGTCAGCACCTGTTGTATCGTCTGCAACACACAGCGAGAGACACCGGCCGGTCATGAGCTTGCGAAATGTGTGATGTGGTGGACTTGGGACGGAACAACGATGCAGTCTTACAGAGCGCAAAGTTCTTTGTTTTGCTTCTGAGAAAGTACAACAACACATCAGCCAAGTCTGATTCATTGACAAACCCACCCACCCACCGGCCAACCCGTCCACCAGCCACAAACCCGCACAGGCACATGCGCACCCCACGCGCACACACACACGCACCACACACATACACACACACACACGCACACACACACACACACACACACACACACACACAACTCACCAGAGAGAAGCGCTTCATGTACCGCTTGACGACCTCGGGGTGCGGACACTCGAGCTTCTTGATGACCTCAAAGCACTGGTTGAGCTGCGTGAACACGTCGGTGACGGAGCACGAGAAGAGCGCATGCTCACTCGCCTTCTGGAACTGCGCACGCGCAAACAAGGGACGTCAGTTTTCACCAATCAGGTTCCAATCCAGGAACATAATATGTGCACGATTTTGTCTCAACCAGAAACTAAATTTGGACCTCGTTTTTCCAAAACTTTCCGAGAAAGGCAATTCTGCTGAGGCGGATACTTACGCCATCTTTCTTGTCCCTGATGTAAGCACCATGAAGATACTCCATGCTGACGTCATCATTTTCGTTCAGCCATTGCATCACAAACGGTTCGAACCACCTGACACGAAAAGACGACAATGCAGAATTGTGTCCTTCAGAGACGACTTCCGTGGTATCCTGGAACACAAGTGGCTTGTACCCCTGTTGTACTCACAGCGAGTACTCAACGCGTGTACTCACAGCGAGTACTCAAGGCGTGTACTCACAGAGGGTACTCGGGCGTCTCGCCCTTGTAGGGAGGCACGTCCTTGATGTACTTCATGTAGAGCCACTTAGTTTTGAAGTGCAGGTTCATGTAGTCGGAGCTCTTGCACAGCCGGTCCTTCTCATGCTCTGAAAGTGCAAACGTACGTCACATCAAACAGTTGGAAGAGAAACTGAAAGGTTTCTAAAAAGTTCCGAACATCTCCCTTCACGGCGCAGTATTTTGGAAGCTGGACATGCGCACAGAACCACGTCCCCAATGGTGCGGCGCCCACAACTGAGCCCAAAGCAAACGAGTACAGGGCGTTCTGAGAACTCGTGTGCGCCAACTTGAGCACAATCAGTGGCATGCTGACGTGAGGGACGAGCACATGGACGTCATAGCCACGCACGTAAACGCGAGCGACGTACACGTGGACGTGAGGGACGAGCACGTACCTTCAAGTGCGTATCGGATGTCCTGGTCGAACAGGTTCCACGTGGACGCGGCGCTCACCTGACCCACGTTTAGCTCCTGCGGAAACCTGCGCAAAAACACCCTCGGGTCAAAGCAGGTTCTTCATCAATTCTCAGTCTCTTTTCGCTCATGCGTTCAGACTCCAGCAATGGGTTGTGTTCGTTCTGGCGAAGATTCTGTCGTGTGACGACGTCGGTTGATTAAGACCAAGACGAAGGCGTCTCAGCTCAACGGACTGCACAGACACGCAGTTTTTGGGTGCGATGGACAAAGTTCTGGCCCATATGTGGATCTGGCATGTTGCCAGCCAATAGGTAACAGAATTCTCTTCTTGTCCACAATCAAAGCGAGCCCTACTCACTGGTTTAATACTGGTGTGTAGCTGTTTTTGTCCTCTTCAATCACAGATACAATGAGCGCGATCAGTTTGTGCCAGAAGTCGAGGCTCTTGAGGCTCGGCCCCGTCTCCTCGCCCTCCTTCGCTGCCTCTCCGTCCGTCTGGAACTCTCGCTGCGGAAACAAGCGGGAATAGGGAGTTTAAGCAAACGCACAGTCAAATGTCACAAGACTACCACCAACGTCTTTTCTTGCCGGTGGCCACGTAGCTTGCTGTGAGTTCGAAAAGCCCTTTTGTTGCAGCCACACCACCGCAAGTGTGCGTGCGTGTGTGACTTCTAATCCACAGAATTGAAACTCTCAGCCCGTTTTCCTTTCTTTTTCGATCGTGTTTGTCAATTGGCAGAAGTGCTATTTTTTGTCAGACACGTTGTGCCACGCTGCGTACCTGGTAGAGCTCGTGGCAGTTGTCGAAGAGGAACTGGTAGGTTGACTTCATGCACGCCTTAACGCAGTCCTTCACCACCGTGCTGGCGCGCGGCGGACTCGACAACTCTTGCACCTGCGCGCGAAACATGACACATTCTTCAAATGGCGTCAGGCACAACAGACGCAGGACGACTGGCGTTCACGTCAACCCTTTTTACTGTTGTGCAAAAGCGGAAAGTCAAAGTTGATGACGAAACAACGAGCAGCTCACACACGCACACACCACACGCAGACACATCGAACGCACACCACACATGCGCGGGCACACCGCACAGCTCCCTCTCTCACCACACACACACACGAGCACACATTCTCTCACGCGCACACACATCCTCTCTCACGCACACACGCACGCACACACACCTTCATGCGGAAGAAGGTGATGGAGGTGAGCAGGTCCACGGTGGACTTGAGGTCCTGGAGGCGCGTCGCGTCCGACGCGGGGAACGTGTTGCGGTACACGGACAGGTCGATGCGCAGCGAGTTGTGCAGCTGGTCCAGCAGCTTCACGAACTTCTCCTTCTGCAGGAGCGGAAGAGGCAGAGACAGCGTCAACTTCATGTTTGATCGACCCAGTGGTGAGGCACAACCCAGTGGTGAGACCAACCCAGCGGTGAGTCCAGAACCCACCATTTTCTCATCGGTACAAACAAACCACGGCCAAACTGACTCGTCTTCTGACAAACACAGTGCACAAAGAATGCACAGACCGTTCTGTTGCATCCAGAAACGATTTTCGTTCGGGTTAATTTCCTGGACCATTTGCCCTGAAGGTGAGCGCGACTTACGCCAAAGTTGGAGGCGGCGAATCGATCGGAGGCGGACACGGCGGTCGAGGCGGTCGTGTGCGCGTAGAAGGCGTTGATGTTGGCGAGCAGCGTCGACATGACGGCCGGCACGCCCGGAGACATGTACTTGGTCGACAAGCACGAGAAGTGCCTGCAAGCACCAGAAAAAAACAATTACTGCTTTTCCCACAGCGCTTTCACCGAGTCGAGGGTTTCCCATTTGGCCAAAAGATCAAGCTTCTTGTTCATGTTTTGGGGTGTATAGTTGGTGAGCTGTCGTGCGATCAACAAAGCACTTCTGAGGTTGTGTTCTCCACACAAGTTTTCGAGGTTCAGCTTGTCTTCAATAATGTCGACGAATCGAGCAACACAACATTCACAGAAAATTGAGACCACAGTAGCCCTGACAGTTCGCCGGGAGCACAAGGCCGTTGCTACGGCAGCGGCACATGAGGTCACGGGCCACACAGCTTCCCTCGTCACCACAATGTTAAAATTCGTCCGAGAGACGTTGGATGACGGTGCAATCCGTGTTTTCCATTTGCGCGCTCAGGCCAGCTGAGCCGAAATGACTCCATTTTACCCTCTAAGCCAGGGGCGAAGTGGCGCCACATAGCCGCCGGCTAGTCGGACGCATGAACGGAACGCGACCATTCTAAACGCGTGTGACGTACACATGCTTCGCTGCACTCACGTCATGGCCTGGTAGATGGACTCAATGCCGTAGCGCATGGCGAACTCGTCCACGATCTCCTGCGCCGGCTCCTCGAAGTAGACCTTCCACGCCTCGTCGCCCTTGGCGTCGGGCAGCTTCACGCTGCCGCCCGCCTGCTCGCACAGGTAGTGGAAGAGGTTCTGCGGACGAGACGTGTAAGCGTGGTCAGCGCACAGGCGAAGTCACGTGTGAGTACGGATGAAGTCACGTGTAAGCGCGGCCACCTTACATGGTCACGTACGGGTGAAGTCATGTGACATGGTCACGTGTGAGCAGGTGACCTCAGACACCAGCTGCACGTGATCATTTTTTGCCCTACAGCACGACTTTCTTGTGCCTACGTGTTGTTGATTTCCAAATGGCACATCATGACGTCACCAGTTCGTGGTTGGTTGACACCAACAGTTGAACATGAAACGGCTCTTTGCGAAACGCTCCCCTGACTTCGCTTGATCCTCAATGTTTGATCGCCAGTTGCCCTGGATGCGTGCACATGTTTTTACCTCGTGGAGACACGTGTACTGCACGTGGTAGGGGGCCACCTTCTCCTCGCCCTTGATCTCGACGCTGATGTGAAGTCGGATGGCGCCGGACACCGCAGACTTGTCCGTCCGTTTTTCTGCAACGACACAACCCAATCGCATCAAGCACCCTGCAGGACCAGAACCAGGCCCTGGATTAGCCCTTGCAAATTGCCAGCTGAATGCAGCTGCACGTGCCGTACGTACCCAGGTTGTACCAGACGTCCATCTCGCCGGACAGCGTGCGCACCTCGATGATGGTCTGTCCCAGGAAGTCGTCCGACTCTCGCGTCAGTTTCTGCCGCAGCTTCGACTTGAGGTCGTTGTCCTCGTCCCAGACTCGCACCTTGATGCGGTCCGACGAGTTGTGGCACTCGCTGTGGGACGAAGAGCCACTCAGGTCAGAATATGAGGAACACAGCCCCACGCATGCGCGGATCTTTGTGCGGATCACGGGTTTGGGCCCCACTCTGGCCCTTTGAGAACACGGTCATCCGCCATATTGAACAGGGGCCCTGATTCATAAAGACAGAGGCGGGACTCTCCTGCCCTGTCCTGGGGCTGTGTCTGGTCGACACATCAGTTCTTTCTGCTACGCAGGTTCTCATGCAGGACAACGTCCCGCGTCACGGAAATGGAAGTACGAGCGCGGTCCTGTGCTCCACGGCCGCGACACTCACAAGTAGAACTTCTCGTTCCAGGCGGGGTTGAGGTCCTGAGGGATGGTCTTGGTGCGACGCTTCGTCTTCCCGACCTGCACCGTCACGTACGGGTCGCTCGTGCCCGTCTTGTCCTTCCCGATCAGGCCCTGCGCGCAGATCACTGCAACAGACATGCGCAGGCGTCACGTGTGTGTGTGTGTGTGTGTGTGTGTGTGTGTGTGTGTGTCCGTTTCTGTGTGTACGTGTGTGTTTGTGTCTTCGCAGAAGAAGCGAGTTTGAAGGCAAGAAGCTTGTGTGACGGGTGTCTGTGAAGGGTGGGGTGGGGGACAGATTACGTGCGTGCGTGTGTACTCGTATTCGGGTTTGTTCAAAAACGTTCAGAACAGCAGATTCACTGATGTACTGAAGACACAAAGTGTTTTTGGAAAAGGCGCAGCTGAAAGAGTTGCACTCGAGTTCCAGGTGAAAGCTTTTCCTTGTCTCGCATCACCATTTACGTGGTTTAGCAACTTCACTTCCCATTTGACATGGGGATGGGAGTCGTTCGAGTCTCGTTCCCCCAGTGCACTCAGAACGCGAAACGCGATGATGATGGGGACGTGAGAATCTCTCCAGTGCTTCAAATTTTGGTGTGTGGAAATGGGAGGGGTGAAGATAATTTGGTGGGGGAGGGGCAGGGGGCCTTGCATTCAACTTAAGATGCGACGAGCCTTTGATGATCGCAACAACGCACATCAGGGACTTGGTCTCCGAGTGTCAGTCTTGACCTGGACAACATCACACGGAATATGCGGACTCAACCTGCTCCCAGCATCGTTCAACAGATTCCGTCTCTCAGGATGTTGCAAGAAACAGCCAAGAGGCATTTAGCTGGGAAGTGATGGAGATAGAGGAGGGGAAGGAGAGCGCTGCCATTTAACTCGCTTCCCTCCTCATCGCCCGCACATTCAGCATGGGCAGCGGTGCGTATTGAACAGTGATTACATATTGAACACCCATTGATTGGTTTTATCGATCAGCTGACGGGCGCTCAGAAACTCCTGGCCCAGATATACGAGTGCGGAGCCAAAGAGACAAACCGTTACACGCCACTGTCACCTTCAGTGTTTCAAGCACTTGGCTCTGGTGTTTGTTGATTTCCATGGAAACCGTGAAACAGCAACGTGTTTCAAAAATGCACAACCTGATGCTCCAAATGAAACAGACAATAGTAATGACTCGGTTTGTTTCGCCAAATAAACGGAAGCCAGCACACAAACACCGACCGTAAAACAAGTGCATGCTTTGCAGGAAACACGACAGACTTCGTCTTTGTGTGTTCGACCGAGACGCGCGGCAACTGGTGTGTGTGTGTGTGTGTGTGTGTGTGTGTGTGTGTGTGTGTGTGTGTACACGTGTGATTTCTCCAAACAGATCTGGCTGCATGCATGCGCAAACTCAGAAACAAGCGGGAAACACATTGACAGGGAAGGTCTGTTTATGCGCTCCGGGGGGAAGTAGGGAGGCGCTTCTGGGCTTCAACCCTGTAGATGATGATCACTGTTCTGTTGTGCCTGAGAAGATGCGAATTTCCGGATTTTGTATTCCACCGCGGGATGAGAAACAAAGCAGCGACGCCTCTCAAGAATGTGAGGTTTGGGGTCTCAAATTCTGATCGGAAGTCCAAAAGTTGCTGTGTAGCAATCTGCGAGGGGAAAAGCCCAGTGAGCCCCTGGATGGACCCGAGGCCTGGTACCTGTGATGTGCAGCCGGGCTGCCCAGTGAGAGCGGGGGCTGTTGTCGTCCAACAGACGATGCTTCGCCTCGGCCAGGACCGAGTCAAAACTCGCCTGATCCAAGTGAAACACTCTTCTACAAGCAACAACAGTGTGCACGCCATGCAACTACAGTGAACAGGAATCCACAGAAAGCAGAAGACACAAGGGTGTTCGTGCAGAAACCAACCAACATCGCCAAATCAAGTCAGCATCTGGAGTTCGAAAGTCGAACAATTTTTCAGAAGCAAAAATGTTTGAGAAGCGCTTGGCAACGATGTTGGTTGTCACGGTAGATCTACGAATAGATCGGCTTGTGTGTGCATGTGCAGGGGCGCCTTGCCATAAACGCTGCCAAATCCGCTGAAACATTTTGTTCGAAGTCACGAAGAAAATAACAAATGATCAAAACAATTTGAAGGCAGAGAGAGTGGGAACACAAGATGTTCAAGGTTTAAACGAGGAGAAGGTGAGGTTCCCAGGAGGCCACAAAGACTTTTGATCAGATCTACGACATTGCCCAAACGAAAAGTTTCTTTAGAGTCGTCAAAACTCCACTGGAGATTGAGCTCAGAGTCGAACTGGGAACCTCGTGCAAAATACTACTGTGATTCACTGCGAGACTGAAAACTGAACTGCACCTGTACAGAGGAGGAAACACAAGAAACCGATCTCATGCAACATCAGGAACATGCCAATATAAGTTCAGGACAAAAGGTTTAAAAGGCTGCAAAGTACAGGGTTGTAGCTGCTGGGCAGGAAGGAGGCAGAAGTGTATGTCATGGTGTTCTCATGAGGAGCTGCGTGCGCATCTGGACACAACATGCAAACGAGGAACAAGCTGCAGAGAAAGCTCAAATCACGAGTTCTACCTGTGATGGCCAGTTTGGCTGACCACTTGGACGTGCCGTCCAGAACCTGCTGTTTGGTGGTTTTCATGTTGTTCGTGTGCACCTTCTTGTCTTGACCAAACACATCACTGGAAGGAAGCACAAACACCACCCACCACGGTCAGTACGAGCCACGATAGACACACGAGGTTTCCCGAGAGCTTGGGACGGAGGGAGACGCCAACGCTACAGAGAGGCAGCAACACACGCAACAGACGATGACCTGTCATGTCGTGCTCCAGTTAAATAATTGAAGGGCTTGGATCACTTTTAAAATTCTGAATTGTTTTGAAGCTGAGAAGATCAGACAGAGAGGTCGTCTCAAGTTGCGCGTGTTTTGCGTGTCCGTGTGCAACCAGGCAGACATGCCAACAGTGTTACAACTGCACTGCACTGGAAAGGACGGCGTCACAGGCCACCAACACACGACCCTGAAAGTCAACGTCAACACTCGAGGCACGACCATCTGCAAGGTGTTCACCAGACTCGCCTTCCGCTGAACGTATTTCCCTTTCATCAGAATCTTTCAAATCGAAAATTGAATTCCCAATCCTATTCTGTGTGAAGAAACGTGACCTTTTTATCGCGGCAGCCATTTGAGTACGTTCAGTTGAAGATCAAGTCAAAATCACTGACGAACCATCACCACCACCACCATGACACTGCGGCACTGCTTTGCACTGGGAGAGAAGAACCCAATCACATGATGAAGCCACTGTGGTCACAACTACAATCCACCAGTACGACATCACTCTCCAGCACGGACGACGGGGGCTTCACCAGACGGACGCAGCACTCTTGTTTCTACCTGTGATGGCTAGTTTGGCAGACCACTTGGACGTTCCGTCCAGCACGCTTTGCTTCACGGCCTTCATGTGTCCCGAATGGGACTTCTTTTCCACGTTGAAAACTTGCCTACAGGCCAAGAAAAATCACATGAATTTACACCAGATTTCCAGGTCTCTGGTACAAGTCTCCTTCTGCCTGATTGAAGATGATCCAGTCTGCAAAGAGCTATGTACAAAAACAACAACACAGTCAACCAATGAATATTGAACAGGACTGGTTTTGTACAGCTCTGGGTGCGTTTCCAGGACTTGAGCCAAACGGCATCAGGGGTCAGCAGCGGAGTTGCCATTCTGATAAATTGATGATGCGTTTTTGCCCACGGACGACAAAAGTGCCTGTTTTCCCGGAAAACCAGTCTCATGGCAACAGCAAAAGCGGCGCAGATTACTGCAACCGCGACGAGACACAATGATGACGCTGTGCGCGTGGGGCTGACACGAGGGGGCGACACTGACCGGATGAGCTCGAAGATCTCGGGTTTGTTGCGCTCACGGATCTTCATGCGGTCCTTCATCGCCATGATGATGGTGTGCGTCTTGTCCTCGGCGCCGTGCTTCGAACTCTTCTCCGCAGCCCCTGCAAAAACGTCGTGCAGGGTCAGTTTCCGTGAAGTCCTGGTGCTTTACGCGCGTGCGGAAAGGGAACTTCCGGTTTTGCTATCGCCATCTTCCGGTCCAAGAAAGACCAACTAATGACCAATCAACCTCTCACGCAACTGCGCTGCTGTGGCCTGGTACATTTGTGAGATTGTAGAGGCGATCCACGGGAAGCCCTCAAGTGAGCTGGACCCATCCCTCCTTCCCCAACAAAATCTCTCCCAAAGTTTGTAGAAAAACAAATAACCATTTTTGAACACATTTTTCTCAGACAAAATTCGACCCAACTCAGGGACTCGGGCTTTCTTCACCACATCCTTGTTCCGTCTTGGGATCAGAAATGCCTCCAGGATACACAACATGAAGGTGCTATTCGAGAGCGTGACACTCACTTTGCAGGCAGTCAGCATTGAGCAGGTCTTTGCACTTCTCATGGCACTTGACGCCGCACTCTGTGCAGCGGACGCCCTGCCGCGCCAGGCCCCACAGCAGCCCCTCGCACTCGAAGCAGTACGTCGGGGACGTGGCCGTCCACACGAGGAAGTTGTGCGGCGTCGTCGAGCTGATCGGGTAGATGAGCGCCTGCAGCGTCTTCTTGTACACGTGCTGCTTCTGCAGGGCAAGTGCGAAAGAATCGAGTCAACGGTCACGTGCGATCGGGCTCCAGGGACGCGCGGTGAGCACGTGACTTGTCTGTGACGTCATGTTGGCGTTGTCATGTGAGACGATTTACTTGTCGGTTCACGCAAACATTTTGCTTGTAAGAGGTGAAAAGGAACCGGAAGTAGAAAACCGGAAGTCGTACCAGCTCCTCGTCGTTGAGAGACGACCGCGCCGCCAGCGCCACGCCCGCGTTGCGTTTTGACTGCGCCATCGTCTGCGAAAAAACACGTGATGCGTCAATTATCCGCTGAGACCCAGGTTCACCCGCGCTTTGCGCACGGGCAACAAGTCCGCACGCTCATGGGTTGAACTGGTCTGGTTGCAATACTACATTCGCAAACCAGATCGCCGCGCGCAATTCTTGACTTTGCCAACGAAGCAATGCATTGGTTAAAATCAGTACAAACGTTCTTATCGGCCACACATTTTTGCGCACGGTGCAGCACAGCTGGTCTAGTCAATGTACAGAGGACACACACAGGTGTTTGGTAGGTATGAGTCACAGATTTTTGGTCAAGAACTCGTCATCGTGTGGAACAGATCTGCTGGTTCTACTCAGGGAGTGAGTGTTTCTGACGTGCGGCACATCCAAATCCACTTGGTCTCGACTTCTTCCAGTGCTCTACGTTTGTATGATTGTGCGCTACGAACTTGGGATTTTTTGCTGTTTGTGAAAACACTCAATTCTGGAACACGAAGAACAAAACTGAACAGTCCACGCGCAATTCTGGAGTCTACGACAGTGCGCTGCCTATTTGGCTGCTCAAGTGAGTATGAGTGAGTATGAATGAAGTACCTGTGGCAAAAACGGCCTCATCTATGTTTACGCACGGATGACAGGAAAGAGAAAAACAGAGATAGAAAAATTGCACATTGTAGAAAACACGTTAAGCTGCTTCACGAGTGCAGTAACAGCGGCGGGGAAACCAGTTGTTCGAGACTGAGACTTTGACGACCCCGAGGTTGAGGTGCGAGTGGTCAATTTGAATGATTTGAACCCTCTCGTTTCGTGGGGGATGGACAAGGAAGGAATGTTCTACACTGGACCTAAGACCATCTCGCAACTGCCAGGTCGCAGTTCGAACAACTGATTTCACATGTTTTGCGTTGAAGACAACTGCCTCAGTGATGATCATAGTTTTAGCCTTATGTCTCTTCAGTTATTTCTTCAATCCTCAGTGTGTAAGATCAGGGTTTAAATTTTCCTCAAAAAACGTCGTTTCTGTTTGACTGTCAAGCGTTTTTGACGATGCGTGATATTTATTGTAATTGAGAAATGCAAAAGTTTTGGACATGATAAATATGACACAATAATTCAGAATGGTTCATGCCAAATGAACGGAGACAAAACAGGTGAGGGATCCTCCTGCCCGTCAGTCCTGTTTCACATCAGATGCGTCGTGCGTTGCACCTCTGCACTTGTCAATGGGAGCTCTGGGTTGGAACGCAGTGCTCATTGACTTGCTTGTACAGGACCGGAAAACACCACACAACACACCCCGTGTGAAACATGTCTCATACGAGGCTGATACCAAAACTCTTTCCTGCCGATGTCGCTTGTTTTTGTTGTTCGGTCAAGATCTTTGCACTCCTATTGGTCAGCAATGGTACCAGGTGATTGAGAAACAAAACAAGTCAATCGGAATGTCGGGTCGCCGAGAACATGACCAGGAAAGAGTTTTGGTATCAGCCTCGTATCAAAAGTCCTTTGTCACAGGAATTGTCGTCTTTTCCAAATCGGGAATGTTTTCGGTCTGCAGTTCAATTTTTGACAAGCCCAGTCTTCTGTCAAAACTGGCAGTCAAAATGGTAAAGTCAGGAAGGATTCAGTCGTCAAAAGTCGGGTTTGTTTGTTTGTTGGTCTGGGGGAGATCCAACCTGTTCGGTAAACAATAGCTTTGTACAAACGCGAAATAAAATTACTTCAAATGAAATCAGATCGATGGTTAATTTTTAAAATGGAAACAAATCTAGGCTTTCAGTGGTGGATTTCATTTGCGAGAAGGGTGACTGTGACGCAAGTGGCGCTGAGATAAAAACACTGAGCTCCTCACATCAGTCTTTCGGAGGCCAAAGCCACGCAGGCCACGTGCTTGTCAACAACTTTGTGTTTTTCAGAAGATGTGGCAAGGAATTGTTGCAGAACTTCAAGCTGTTTCTTTCTTTTGTTTGGGAGCACAGTGTTTTTACGACGCAAATTGCTTGATACAGAATAAATTGAGCGAAATAAGGCTAAATACTATGGTTGCGGTTGACGAAAATACGCGTTGTGAAGTTTTTGGAGAACAACGAAGGAAGAAATAAAAACGTTGTTGAAAGGGAATCGAGTCCCATCAAATATTGAAACAGGGCAAAACCCGTAATTTTTTCGAACTTCACAGGAGCCTGAGTCCTTTCCCACTCGGGGATCAAGGGTCATAGTTTGAAGGTGTTCACACAACGGGAAAGGAGCCCTGGTTCTGCATGAATGAGGTGATTGGACTGGAGGCAAAAACGCGGCCGGGCTGGCGCGGTGCGCCGTGGGGTGAGGCGCAGGTGGATAGGCGAGGGTGGTCTGGGAATGGGTGGGGTTATCGGGCAGGAAGTGAAGGAATACCCGGGATGGGGCAGAACGAGCAGAACAAGACAGGCTGGAGCGCAGGGGCAGGAGCAGGAGCAGGAGCAGGAGCAGGAGCAGGGTTGGGTTGGGTTGGGTTGGGTTGGGTTGGGTTGGGTTGAGTTGGGTTGGGTTGGGTTGGGCTGGGCTGGGCAAGGCAGGGCAGGGAAGGGTAGGGCAGGGCGAACGCGACTGGCACAGCAGCACGCCGCGTAGCAGAGCGGGCACAACAAGGACGCAAGTCGCTTTGAGGGTCAAGCAAAACAATTGATATTTCCTGATCCAAAACATCAAAATGTGTTCCTTGGATGCAGATTTCAAGCTGGAAAACAAACTGTTTTTAAAGGCCAGACGCAGTCTGAGCATTTCATTCGTGCCATCGCAAAGTGCAGTGAAGTTGAGTTCGAACCGAACACTCACCAGCGAAGCAGCTCCTTTTTTTGCGTTCAGATTCGAACTCAACCCACCACAACGCGACCAATCAAATGCGCAAATCCTGCAGAACAACACAAGAGTTGAGAAGGCACTGGAATACAATGATCAGCAGGCAGACAGAAACATAAAGAGAAAAAAAAACAATGTTTATTGCTTTGTATACGAGTATTTACCTTCATCACCTGTTTGTGTGAGCGAAGGAGAGAAAGGAGCAAGCGTTAGCAATCCTTGTGTTTTCATAAGACAACGTCAAATGCCCCAAGAAACAATGACATCATTGAAACGGGGAACAAAAAACAACGGTCAAAAACGGCACGGTGGTCTCGTTGTTGCTACCGAAACTAACAATCACAAGGCTCGTTCCGTTGCCTCGCGGTCGGTTCTCTACTCAATTATTCACGAATACAAATGTTCGTTTTTCACTTGCATTTTTCATACAGCATTATCCGCTGTTTTACCTTTTGTAGTGTTGCGCAAATCTGAAAACAAGTGTGGCGGAAACAGCAAATACCAGACGCATTGAACACAAAGATGTGAACTGAGGAAAAAGGGAGCGACAGAGCTGTCGGTGGTCAGTGTGCACTATCAGTGGGAATCAAGCATGCACCGTTGAAATTTTCGCACACAATGGTCAGATCTGCAACGTCCAGAGACTCGTACCACAGGTCTTCACGGTGGCATTGCAGACATGAGCCGTGTGTGCTTTCCGTCCACGGAGAAATTCATTTTGAAGAAACCGTTCCTCAAGAAGAGTTAAAAGTGTGATGATGAGAGGAAATTAAGTCTTGAAAGACGTGAGCCCACAACTTTCAACAAGCATCGCGGAATACAATGATTTCCCTGAAGTCATTCTGTCTGTCTGGTCAAGTTGGCAACCAAACCACACATGTATGAACCTCCTCCTCCGAATCTATTTGCGTTCTAAACCTAAACAGTACTTAGTGAGGCTAGGAACAGTGCGGGCAATCAACTGCACAGAAAGTGTGTTCTCTTAAAAAATTACCTCTATGTGACACTCAAAATTATAGTCTTTGCAGACAACAAAAATTAACGAAAAGAAAACATCTTTGCCCGTTTTTGTTCATTGGTCAAAATTTGTGAAATTTCTTTCTCAAATCAGCAAACTGCACAACTGAAAATCCTTCGAAAACTGAAGAAACACTTGTCAAACGAAGGCCAAAAACCAAGCTCGGCTCTTCCACACCAACTAAATTTGAAGCTTCTAACACGAATCGTCGTTAAACAATGAAGGTTTATATTTACCACTGATAACTACAAGTGAGTCAAATGGAGATATTCTCATTAGTAATTCGTGTTTCAAAAACTGTTTTGGGTATTCAGCAAAACAAACTTTGCCCAAAGTTCTCCAGGTAAAAATTTGCAGTCAAAATGAACACCACATTTTTTCCCTGAATCGGGACAATCTGCAAGGAAATTTCCATTTAAAAACACGGAATACAGAGCGGCCATGCTTGTGCACTTGAAATGTTACACGAATTGCCTTTTTACATGTGAAAAGCAAAGAAACGATCTGAGATCTCTTCAGGAAGAAGAATCGTTTGAAGAGAGAAGCAGGTGGTTCTCAAATTCAGTTCTTTACATCGTGTCACCGCTGAAGAACAATCGGAATTAACTTAACTCTCATCTTAGCTCAAACAACAGCTTGTTGCTAAGGTTTGGCATGCTATTTACATATATGAATTTTTATCTACAGAACCGGCCAAAGTAACTTTTGTTTCTTCGTCTACAGATGCAACTAAGCAGTCTACTCTTAATGAAGCCATCATCGTCAGACAACTTTCTACGCGCGTGTCTACGTGACAATTTTCCGAACACCAGCGTGGAACAAACGTTTGAAGAGCACGTGTCACAAGGGCTTTTCTCGTATCTTCAGCTCATCATGAACCTACTAATCAGATTAGAATTTTCCTGTCACATACATCGTGACATTCTGTGGACGTCAATCCTCATCAATCTGTTTTGTGAGGTCTTTTTGTTTTTCTTTGCAATTATCCAAACAGCAGTTGCAACAAAGCAGCTCCCTTTTGTCTGAGCACAAACTGTTTTCGTTTTTTTTTTTTTCAACACGACCTGAAACATATTTGGAATGTTTTGAGATTGTCGGAAGCAAGAGACGCGAGTTTCCAAACAAGGGAGAAGGTTTGAACCCTTCGTCCTTCGTTTGCAGCAGCAGCAGCAGACATTTCGCAATGAAGCAGGAGAGAAGCTTCAGTGTCTCTCGCACAACAAAGAATCTTTCCAGCTGCAGGGAGGCATTTTAATGGGGCTCTGTGCGAACCGTTTGTTTCTTTCCGTCAGAGCAAAATGCAATTGCCTGACACTGTATTCTCGCTTCTTTTCGTATTCCCGTTTCAAATCGCTGCCCATTTCTGTATGCAGAAAGTAAAGTCTCATTGATGTCCGTGCTTCGTGGTGGGGCCAGACACTGCCCTTTTCGAAGCTTTGGGCCTCCCAACAAGGCGTGACCACTGGCCAGACACAGGCCATGGTGGGGAGGTGCGGGGGCATGCCTCTGAGTCTGTGTCACGCCTGTGAGCACTGGAGTCTTGGGGATTGTCTCGAGCTTCTGCATTCATAAGCGTGAGTCGTCTGCAGACGCGTCTCCTTGGCAACTGTGTGTGCACTGCACAGAAAACTGCAGGGAGAGAGGTACCACACGTTGCGTCGCAGCGGAAGTCAATGGGGAGGTTTAGCACCGCCTTATTTGCGACACTTACAGTGCCCCAACTGCCAGACAAGTAGCACAGATGACTTAAAATTGCTCTGAGAGCCAATTGATGGCAAGTGCCAGAAGGCATCTGTGCCATCGATCTGGCAATTGGGATGCTTTGGAAAAGGACCGGACGTATTTGCCAAACGTCCGTGTCCGTTGCATCGTGCGCAACGTCTGTTATTGCCCTGAACCCAATGGGGACGCAGCGCATTCAAACTGGAACCCTGTTCTTCACTGCTCAGGCAACAGCAAATGAACTCAAGACCCTACTGCACAGAATAGAGCTACCAGATCAGATGCACTTCATGTCTGTTGTCGATCTTGCTACCGCACACCACCATGTAGCGAGCGCACACGCAACTGACAACACCCAACTGCGCGTTTCACTGCAAGATCCAGGTGCGCCATGCGGTCCCTTATCCTCTGGGTGATCAAAAGTCTGTTGTGCAGTGGATGCGTCACACGTTGCATCTCAGTGCAAGTCAAGGGATGTTGGGTCACTGAACTGACAGGGCCCAGAGACTTGCACTGCGACGCAACGCGTAAAATCCAGTGCGAAACAGGCTCAAGACAAATTCCCTTCGCGCTCTTGTTACTTCTGTCCATACACACTTAACTCTGACACAAGGTTTGTAGCACAGCTATTGACAGACAGTTGATGGGGAGGGACACAGGGTTGCGGTGAAATATCTGCTCGTTCTGCAATGCTCTTCAACCACCGAAAATTTGGCATCTCCAAACGCGTGCGCGGTCGACACACAAAAGGCGTCTCTTGTGTTTGCCGTTGTTCCAAGATTCCTTCAGAAATTTTTTGAGCCCAATTCACGGTGGCCACACGTCCTCAGAACTGCAATATTTCCCTGCGTAGGCAAGCGGGGATTGGATGGGTGGGTGGGTGGGTGGGTGGTGGGGTATGCGTGCAGGACGCTTACCAGGTCGCTGACGAGCGGAATGGACTTGCGGCGAGGCTTCATCTCCGGCATGCTGTCGATGCTCGTGTAGAACGGGTTCGCGCCCGGCGGCCTGAAAACACAACAGAACGAGCGTCAGTGCGAGTGAGATCAAGTGACCTGCAAGTGGCGTGCATGCCTGTTGCCAACAGCGTGCGAGGGGGGGATGGAAATCATGAGTGCGAGGTCTGTCCTTCATTTTCACTGCTCCAAAGTCAATTCGACGTCATGCGGGGTGAACAAAGGTGGAACCTCGTCCGAGGCCCAGCCTTCGCGTTGGCGTTGCAAGAGCGGCCCAGCAAAGACGGGAAAGTAACGCCAACTTGTGGCGTGCGCCTGGTACAAACGAATTTCCGCTTGACTGCACTGGTTCGTCTCAAAGTACAAAGTAACCGACTCTGATCGCTGCAGCTTGGCTTCTTTCGGCTGGTTTCACAGAGACTCTCGCAGGTCGAGTTCCGAACCTGACATGATTGGTGCGTCCGTGAGTGATCCGCACCTGTGCAACCAGACCCCCTGGGAAACCCTCATCTCGGAGCACGGCGCAGGGGTCAATATCTGAGGCTGCTTGTGCATTCATAGAACTATGCATTAAACATGAGACTATGACACTATACTTTATGATAATAGCTTCAACTAATGCACTGTGAGACAACCTCCCACTGCAACGCAACGACAAAAAGGGCTGACCAGGCCCTGTGGACATTTTTTCTGCGTGAAACAGAGCGTCGTGAGGGTGACGGCAGCGACCGAGCCGGGCGATATATGGGAACGGCTGGAGACAGGTGCCCCTGAGGTGCGGGTCAAGACACCCAGAAATAGTCTGTAGCTTCTTTTTCTGGTATAACAGTCCTAATCCCGGTCTCCTGACCACCTCGACGCCTGCAGTGCGATGCCATACATCATTCAGTGCAGACAACACCGTCATCTGGCAGTCGGCACCAGATGCTCAACAGATGTCATTTCACTCAGGGTGGAAGAGGGGCTTGAGGCTCGGCCCACGTTTCACCATCCCCAAACATCTCACGCTGCACCTTGGTGCAAAAGTTGTTTTTGTCAGCAGAAGTTTTCAAAGTTGAGCTCGGTCATTTTTTTTGGGGGGGGGGAAGGGTTGTTCCCTCTGATCAAATTCCGGAACGACCGAGTCTCCAACACCCTTCGCCAAGGTGACTGTCACAACGGAAGAACAAGGCAATCAGCAAGGCGCAGTCGCTCGTGTTCTGGCCTTGCAGCAATGCAGAATCCGGGAACGATTTTCCCTTGTGCAACGCAACTCGCAGCTGGGAGTCCACAACAGAAGGTCTACAAAGTTGCGTCAGGCAGCAAAATGCAACACAGACAATGGAACCCACTTGCTTTCATCAAGCCTCTGATGGCCGCACTGACAAGCCCGTCGTCATCTGTTACTGTCTGTGTCTCTTCTCTTGCGGCCTGTGGGGACTCGTATACAATGGCCGGATGTCGCAATCCCCGCGTAAAACAAACAGAAATATGAATCAAGGATTTCTTTTGTCCACAAATGTTCAAAATCAGCATGTCTGCGTTGAGGACCAGAAGAGTGTTCCACGTTCGGTGCTTTCTTCTGCGGACCAGTGCTGAAGGTACAGTGTGTGGTCAGAATTTCTCACAAACACTTCGTACTCGTACTCAGGGTCAGGACAAAGGAACCTGGTCTCCAATAGCCCACTGTGAACTGATCAAAAGAGCTGAAACGCGAATTGATCTGTGCAAAAATTCTTTTGCCACAAACCCAGGGCCCCAGGGACTACCACCGCCAATTTCAACCCGACTCATTCCAGGGGGTCAGCGCTGGGAGCTTCGAAGGTGAAAACCCACAGAGACTTCACCACCACAACCACTGAAGTCAACACAGAGAGAATCAATATGCAAAACCAGCGGATCTCCCTTCGGATTCAGACCCCGGGTCTCGAGTACACATGCTGAATCTAGTTAGCTCCGAAAACAAACAAGCTCCAATGCATTGACGTCCCAGGTTCATCTGCTGCAGTCAGTGCGGATCCCAATGCGAAGCGTCGCTTCGTCGGCCATTGGCGCCGGAACTGCTGATGATATCTACACAGCACTCCATTGGTTCGATACCCAATTTGAATCGGAAGTAAATACTTCTACGAATCTTCACTGCAAACCGACAACCAACCAAGCACAATCCAGCAAAGCTGCACGCTGCCGTTTCACATGCAAAAGTGACGTTCCCTTGGAGGTCACGACCCCACGCACCAATCACTTCTCGGGGAATCATCGGTCTTGTAGCGCGCGACAGACGCGGTGTGTTTTGTGGACGGGCGGCGGGAGACACGTCCATCCATCATCGGGGGAACCGCGCCACTTTGTCCCCTCGCTCCGCGCTGCCGGGTCCTTCGCGAGGTCAACCCGCTGGAATCGCTCATCAAAGGCCGCAGGGACGGATCCAAGGGGGCGTGCTCGAGAGGGGGGGCTCTGTTGGTCTGCTCACCTGATGCCCTCCGTGATCCCTCACCTCCCCACCAATTTTCACCTTTCAAAATTGAAATCGGGTCCCTGAGGGTGTCTCCACTGAACAGATCCTAATCTGCCCCTGGGCAGTGCATGTTTGGTGATCTTTTGCAGGAGAAAAAAACAACGTTGTTTCAAGGCGGCGGTTTCACGTAGGAGTCAGGAAGTGGTTGCACACCGTTCTTTTCTTCATCCCTTACCTACTCACAGAAAATTTATTCAGCCGCAGACAAAACACAAAACACGCTGGATTGCGTCCTAATCTTCAGGCATTCTACAGGTGCAGGGGACTGTGTGTTCAACTCCTTTATCTCCAGGGTCTGACTGCAGAGACATGTTCATCTCAGACGTATGGTGCACAAGCAGGTGGGATGTGTTCCACGTTGGGTCTGTTTCCTATTCAATTTGGGTCAACAGGTCAGGACATCACCAGCTCCTGCGTCAGTTACGAGCATCGGGGAAGAATGAAGACACGACTCTCGCCTGGCGTTAAACTGGAAAATATGATCCAGAGGCCCAAGTGTGAGGGAAATGGCGATGCTGTAAGGAGCATGACGCGAATGCAGAGCGCCTGGTTATGATCGGGATGAGACTCGTACTGAGTGCGGAACGGGGTCTTCGTTGGAACCGTAGATCTCGGCGTGCAGCGCTATGAGGAGCAATGAAAAGGAGATGCCAGAACCAAGACATGACATTCTACTCGCACTCTGGACAAACACGCGCACGCGAGCGCTCGCTCGCACGCACGCACGCACGCACACACACACACACACACACACACACACACACACACACACACACACACACACACAGAGCATCCCATCGAGCCCTTCTGCTGTTTTCAGGAACATCTATCCCTTACTGTTGCCCCCGAAAGGAGCCATGCGCACCAAAACCGCCATCTGCGTTTCCAAGGTCACGCGAGTGACGCATCAAGCCCCCCCCCCCCAAACACGCGACACCAGCGCCACCCGACGCTCTTACTGACGTCTTCCTGCGCCGCATCGAAGGCGCCGAACCGGTTCAACGGCGGAGGCGACTCGCTCTACAGTCCGAGGACGAAACGGAAGAAAAACACGGCCGTATCTTGACCCGCCAACTATTCATCACGACGTAATGAGGGTTTATTCGCTCGTTTGTCATCGCGAGGGAGCTGCTCAGAATCGGATGTGATCACAGCATCCCAGGTCACATTCCAACTGCTGCCTTCGTAGGTTAGTGCGCTCAGTACTGACCTCGGTTTCCAGTGAAAATACCACGTGACGTTTGGGTTTATTCACTACGAAGAGTAATTGCTGTGAGATAAATGAACGCTCACGAGAGGTCTGAATGAGTACGGAAAATGTCACAGTGAGGGAACAAAGATCAAACATGACAATTAATGATCATAAATGATGAATGAACTCGCGTCCACCTCTGGCCAGCGACGATTACCGACCAGCATTTCAACGCAGATTCCTGCAGGGTCGAATGGAGAGCCATCACTGGTCCCAGCATGTTCCTCTCGCGACTGTGAAACACCCTTGGCGTTGTTTCACGTGCCAGATCAGACACAGACTTGTCTGATCCAAGGTGAAAAGTACCAGATGGGGAGAATCCATAGGCCCCTCCCTCCCTGAGCTGCAGGGTCTCACAGCCCCCCCCCCCACCGCGCCTCGTGTCCCCCGCGCCTCGTGTCGATGGCGTCGGCGACTTGGGACGCCGCGTCATGCCGGGTAAACGCGCCACGTAAATCACGTCCCAGTTAATTCACTTATACCTCGCTACCTGAGTTGGGGGTGAAGGGGAGGGTGCAGACCCGTAGTCTCCCTGGATCCCACAGCTCCTCAGGGGAACGCGCGATTCGTGCACACTGTGTATGGTCCTCGTGAACCCCGATTTTTCAGCGGACTCTGTTGTAAAAGTTCCCTGTGTGTGTTGGGCATGGTTCGCTCTGATCGCGTGGTCTGCGACACCATTTTTGGACTCGTACATATCATGGGTCCACAGGCACTTCCTGTTTTCATCACTGAGACACAAACGTGTCTGCTGTCTTCCGGCATTCCAGTTGCGGCTGAAAGAGGTACAAAGAAGCCAATCCCAGCCTGGAAGGTCACGTGTTGCGTGCAGGTCGCACGTATTTCAATCTCAACAATGGGTCTGTGTTGAGCACCCGTCATCGGCTCGGACAACTCGATAGAAAGCGCCGCGGGCCAACACAACAGTGGGCGTCGTTCAGACCCGGCGCGCCCACAAAACTTGCGCTTATCAGGCGAAACGCGCGTCACTCAAACTGTCGGCTATGTGCGTCTCGTACTGTGTGAGGACAGCGGCTCGCAAAGGTCTGCGGGGGAGGGCTGGTTTAAGTGTTGAACATGGCAGCCGTCAAATCAATTCTCCACCAATGAGATGTTTTGCTTGACCACGGATGGGCGACAAGAAGTCCCAGAAGAAACCCGTTACAACGCAGCACCAAAACGACGTGCTGGGTGTGACGTCCACTGAAGCGGCGAGCTCGCCCAAACTTCGAAAACAATTGTCGGGTGAATGTGCCATGACACACCCAACCAAATTGTATGAAAAACAATGGTACGTACCCTCCGTTCGCTGCCATAGGCCACCGCATCCTGCCCCCGATGTCTCCGTTCATCTCCGCCTCCTGCAAAATACGAGCAAAGTCCCACGTTAGTGATGTCGACATCTGGAGGAGACCTGGCAACAGGAATGAACCTTGTGGGGGGTGGGGGGTCTTGGTCCAAAAGAACGCTCGGTGCCGGGGTCGGGCGAAAACAACAGCCAAAGAACGCGCTGTTTTGGAGCGTGCATTCCTCGTGCGTTTTGCACACAATGTGGACGAACAACAGACGGTTTGTGGAGGCGAAAGTGTCCAGGTTCCAGGCATGCCACAGAGACACGCCAGTGTGGAACCACCCACACACACCACACCCACCAGACAACGCTTTGTCTCGTCCACGATGGATCTGCGGTCTATTTACCAGACAGATTCAGACAAAAAGCTCAAGGCACTGCATGTCGAGAATTGAAAGCTTCTTTGTGTTTTTCAATCCCGAACGACAAAAACACCTGCTTCTGCTTTCTTTGCTGTATCGCAAAGAAAAAAGCCCTCCCGTCAATTGCAACTCAACTTAAATTCTCTTCAACTTTTAATATGCTCAAAGTAACATGCTTTGGAAAACACAAAACACCCATTTTGTTTGAAGGTGCGCGCAAACATATTGTCGCAATCGTTCAGGAAAAAGAGTCTTGCCATGTGTGGCAAAGACGTTCCCAAGCTGTTGTGAGAGCTCACGTAGGTGTTTTTGAGAAACGCACTGTGTTAAGATCAAACGCGTGTAAGTTTGCAGGTTGCAAGAAAAACCCATTAAAGTTACATCCGAAATTCCTCTTTATCTCGCCTCAAGTCGAAACGCAGAAGAGAGTGAAAATGTTGAAAATGTCATGAAAACGTGTTCGTGTGTGTACATGTGAACTCGTGTGTGTGCAATATGAATCTTGGCAACAAAACATACAATGCACAATATTCTCAATCCAACCATCACACCATTTCTACTCGTGTGTGTGTGTGTGTGTGTGTGTGTGTGTGTGTGTGTGTGTGTGTGTTTGTGTGTGTGTGCACGTGTGTGTCTGTGTCTGTGTGTACGTGTGTGCACGCGTGTGTGCCACTTGAAGTCTTCACCACGGTGCCCAACATAACGCACCACGGCGCCTTTTCTCAATGCAACCATCACGCCCTTTTCTACTTCACGCAAATCTTGCTGCAAGCCCCGCGAATTTCTTTGGAAAATAAATAGAATCGTCCGCACAACCTTTTCGACCAGATTTCTATGGCCGCGGAGGACGTAATCTGAACATCAATCAGTCGAGCGACGGGAAGTTTGCTCGAAACCGGGTCCCCGATGTGTCAGTTCCCCGGCAGATGAATATGACAGTTCTTCGCTGCCATTTCCCCCCTTATCCTATCAGTCCAATCTGCTTTTGTATTAATCCACACAGACGCTGTGAAAACACGTGGATTCCATGCAGCTATGGCTGGAAATGCTCCACTGTGGATGGCGCAAGAAAGATTTGGGCGACAATAGATTTGTGACGATTTCTGAAGGTTCAGGAAGTGATGGATTGCCTCAGCATGAAACATGTCCATGGTGGCGATGTCTGTCCAGGCGTGTTTTGTCCCTGAGAGCCACCGCTATCTGGAGGATAGTGAACACCAGTCTCGGTTTCTCCCAGTGTGTGTTCTTCCCAGACAAGAAAGAAGGTGGATGTCTGGAACATTGAGTTTTGATTTTCTTTCAAACCTCATCGTACTCGTGCGTCTTGTACTCGAGTGAATATGGTATCAGCGGCAGATCAAAACTTGGTGAAGAGGACTTCATTGCAGGAGTCTCACAACCGAGCGAGTGCAATTCTCTGCCTCTTCATCCGCGCGCACAGGTTGTGCGACTCTTGCACTCACTTCAAAAGCCAGTTCTGGGTTGAGAGGCAATGAAATACGTTCACACTTAATTCCAGCACGTGCGCTGACAAGGAAACACATCCACCTGTGCCACAGGCATTCAGAAACCTGGTGCATTTCACACAGATGAATCCTGAAACCAACCATCCGTTACCCACCAATATTTCTGGGATCTGGGATTCGAAGCACAGAACGTGGAGATCTCAATCTGCGAGCAACGAGACCTTAATTGAACTCAACGCCAGACACCATTTCTTGCAATCAAGCGGTCTGGGCCTTCCGCGGTAAACTCGGACCAAGACGTCTCCAGGGCTCCTTAAATCCAGATAGTCATCTGTTGAGTACCCAATAAAGAACCATCCCATTCCAGATAAAAGCTTAGTATTCACGTGGGTATTGATAGTAATGTAGCACTTTGCTGCATTTCTCCAGTTGAGAAAGATTATTTTTTGCCAAACAAAGGGCAAAGAGAATCAGATGAATACAGGCTGCAGTCTCCTGCCCTTTCCTTGTCTCCAGCTGCAAGCCTTATGAGCACTTATGTTCGTTCTGATGTTATGTGCCCGGTGGGAGCCATAGAAACCTGAGGTGGAAACCAGGTCGCTATACGATGACACTCACAGTTTTGTGGCTTTCTTACAACCAAGGTGATGTGGATTGTAACGTCGCTGGAGTGGTCCACGTGAGGTTGCGACTTTCAGTGTGAAATTGTGTGATACTACGTCCAGTTTGTTGAATGTTCTTCTGAAAAGGGCATCAGACAAGACAAGCCAAAACAACGCCATTCGAGTCAAAGCTGCCCACCCTCACCCACTCCATTGAATCATCCGCGATATCGAATCAAGTGAGATCGCACTGACCAGGTTTGAGTGCAACATCTGACAAAAGGCAGCTGCAAATCAAAGAGGTGACCGTCATTCCCGCGCTATCCCGGTCCTATTGAGACTCGCAGTGAAGGTCCCGCCCCTCGCCCTGCGACTCCGGCTGTGTGGGCAGCATTCGCTAATCTGACAATTAGCACCGGACAGGGGGCAGTAAGCACTGGACACAGGGCAGTAAGGAGGTTAAGTTTCCCCCGGGAACCCGCCGTCAGTCTCAATTACTGCCTCGCGGCATTTCTGCTCTATTCATCACCTCCTCCTCTCCGACCCCTTGGCTGCTCCAGTCACAAGCGGAGCAGCGTTGATTAGACGGGTCCGGTTGGGTCTGTGGGTCTCAGGCCGCAGACCTCTCCACCAGGTTCTCTGCCCTGCCCCAGGTCAGTGTGTCGTGGAACGTGCGCTGTTCGCACTGAAACCCAATGTAAACCTGTCCAGGCCACCTACAGGGCCTTGATGGAAGAAGCCCTGTAGTGAGTGGCTGGAATCCATTGAAGTGCCGTTCCAGTGTGCTGTTTCTGTGACCAAGTGACCTTCTGCAGACTTCTCTCTGTGCCACGATGTGGTTTTGGGACACGGAACGTCAACAAGATTAGAATTCGCTACATTCTGCAGCACAACGAGCTTGGCAATAAACGGTGTATGGCTGGACCTCAGACAAGGTTGAAGTTTGTACGGAATTTGAAAGGAACTCAAATCCAACATTTGCTACGAAGTGAAAACAATCTGTGAAGATTGAAGATTCCAAAAGAAACACTGGTCTCACACAAATGTGCGAGTGCCCTTCCCAATAATCAGAACAAGTGATTCCCTCACAACGTCACAAAATGCTTTGAATCCAGAACGTCGTATTGATCACAAGTAGCTGACCAAACAGACAAAATGGTTGCCACACAACAATGGTGGAGGCAGGCAAACTTCAACGTCCCACGTGCGACGTGCCACGTTATCAGCGGCTGATCAGCTGATCGGAGGTTCGCATGAGAAGCGACGCCGCCGCCGCCCGACCGACGCTCGTCTGTCTGCGCATGAACACCCGCGGTCTCATCGACCCGGACAGTGGTGGATCCGGGGAGGGTGTGGTCAGGGGGGGTGACTCCCACGGAGGGAGATATCAACATCAAAACGTTTTTTTTTTCAAAAAGCACCCAACGAAATACTGCTGTGCAATCCAATTTTGTCTCTTCGAGTAAAATGAACCACACCCTCACATAGGTGGGCATATCAATGACCTCAAACTGTACTTCGTACGTGTTCGATTGCGAACCAACAAACTCTTGAAACACATGCAGTGTTGGCTCTGGTGACTGATGAACTTTAGCCGCCGCTGGTCTCTCTGTCCTTCATTGCCAAGACCAAAGATACAATTTGACAGCTCTTCCCTGGCTTTTTTCAACGGAACAGAAGATTCATGTTTTATATGTGACAATCTGAACGTTTTGTAGCACGTGCAGAGCAGCAAATCGACACAAACCGTCGCGAACACGTCGCACTCGTTGCGATCGATTCTCTGTGCAGAGATCGATGTGAGGATCAGTGCTCGATTGATTCCGGATCCTCCCAACTGCAACATGTAGACCGAGTGCGCACTCGACTTAATGCACCCACCAGTTCTGAGGCGCACCCGCCGGTACGCTCAGAACATCCACACACCTTTGGTGGATCAGGACAATGGTGGGAGGAGGAAGGCAAACAGGTTCTGACCCAAGAAAGCCCAAGACCCAAATTTACAAAAAAAAGTCAGGCCCAAAACTTTTGCGAATGATGCGTTACAAACAAGTCAAACCATGCAAGGGCAGGCCATCCAAGAACGAACCACCAAACAAAAGAACTTCACCACTGAAATTGGTCTCTCAAGGAGGGTTGTGAATGCAAAGCTGTTTGCTTCTGAGAGTCAGCCGAAACACTACGTGGGGATCCTGAACCAGCGCCCCTGCAGCCAACACGCACACACGTGTTGACTGTGTAAGAGACATGTGCACCGTCTAACCACCTTTGTTTCAGACTGGGTTCTCCGAATCCTCAGTCCTCTGGGTCGGCCCATGATTTGGCGGAGGCGGCAACTCAAGGGTTGATCCTGGAGGCCCCAGGACGGCCCCTCCTGACATAAAATCCATCTCCTCCTCCAATTTACACTTTCACCATAAGAGTGACGAAGCAACCATAAAAACACTGGTCACGTGCGATGTCACTTTGTGCGGACGACCTGGTTTCTGCGGCACCTCCCACAGGATTCATCACATCGGAACAAACATAAGTGCTCATTAGACCTACAACCACAGACACGGAAAGGGCAGGAGGTGGAGGCCTGTAGCTACTGCACTCCTTGCACTGAGATAAATTGTTGTGGTTTCAAGTCGTGGTGAATTCGCTGATATATTTCCTTCTTGTTTTGCAGAAGAAGGTACCACCCAGGTTCTTGGCTTTTCACATCGCCCGAGGTTGGACAGAACGAACACCGTCTTGTGCCCCAGTCCCGATGCAGTTGTCCAAAATACCTGTTCAAATCCAGACGCATTGTTGTTCTCTTCATCGTTGCAGTCTCAAAGCCCCGCGACAGGCAGAGACCAGTTTCGCCCAGCAGACTCCCAGCCATGTGCGTCATGACGTAGGAAACACAAAACGCCTGACAGAAGGAAACTGCAGTATGCAGGCAGACACGCCGGGGACCCATGGGCATCAGATTCAATCCAGCACCAATTTCAATACAAAACTCAATCCACTTACACTGTCAAACCAAAACCTCTGTGTCCCAACTATCGTCACTTTGTCGGCTTCAACACCTTCTCACAACACTTCACCTTTCCCATGAACCAAAGGTCTGAATTTAGGTTGCCTCAACCTGATCGTGGGACAGGGTCCGTGGCTCCAGAAGACCCTCAATGCATACTGTGGTTCCGCGCCGAGAGACGCGTTTTCACAGAGCAGAGTTGAACATGTGACAGCGAGTTTATCACATGACGCAGCCTATTCTCCACTCCAACTGTGGAATAACTCGGCTCTTTGCGCCTCCACTTCGGTCAGTCACAGAATAAACCCAGTGAGTACTTCTGAATGGGGCAACACAGCACAGTCACACTGAGTAAAATGGTCAACTGGGTTTGTCTCTCGCGATCTGCTTGAGTCAAACCTGACCAAATTTGTGCACAGTCGTCAGCTGAACACAACGTTTCGGCTACAGTCGCTTCCAGACAACGCGAGTGATCCCAAAAGCCTGACACACTCGACCTTAGTTTGACTCCACTTCATTCCAATCAACGTCCACAGCAGGAATACATACGCTCACACAAACAAAAACACAACCAGGGCCAAAGCTGCCAGGGACGGCAGCCAAACAGCCCCAGTCGCCTTGTTACCGTCTGCACCGACCAACACACATTTGGCATGTATGACAGAGACCATATTCATTGCACATCAAGCCTGTTGCTCTGTCCCCAACGGGGCCCAATTTGCATCCAGAAGCTTCACTGCGATTAGCTGTGTTGTTTGCAATTGGAGTGGACTGCACAGGCACATCAACCGTTGGGCTTCCAGCCGTGGCTCCTGCAGCCAGAGGAGTGGGGTTGACGAGCCATCCGCACTGTTGCTGGTTGTGTGTGTGTGTGTGTGTGTGTGTGTGTGTGTGTGTGTGTGTGTGCGTGCGTGTGTGGCACCGGTCACAGTGCAATGAAATGGCTGGGGTTAGCTTCCAAAGGTGGAGCTGAGAAGCTCAAAACCAATGAATGATCACGCAACAGATCCTCAAGCATGGCATTGGTCACCACTGGTTATGTGGGCAAAACGCCCAATTCGAGCCGTGGGGTGCCTGTGCTGACTGGCCATTCGTTGTGTAATGGGGTTCGTACCACACGCAGAGACTCCACAACATTGCTGCTGTGTTCTGATGAGTCTGCACCAGAGGATGCAGTGCAAGGTGCTTAGGGTTTTCCACGCCAACAACTCCGGGTCCTGGGGCTTTATGTGTTGGGCGTAGGCCTGAAGCGAGGGATTGAACAGTGACACGCCCTGAAGGGTGAAGAGCTGCTGTGTTGTTGCTTTGACATCGTTGTCTGTGCTGCACCCCCTCTGCATGCGACAGCGAGCGTATTCGCGTCATGCTCGGCTCGGTCCCAGCGGACCCGGTGGACCCTATCCCCTCCGCCGCCGCCCAGTCCCCCTCCCCCGCGGACCCCGTCCCCCGTCAGGCCGTCGCCCCGCTGCCCCGTCCCTTCTGCCGCTGCTGCATCCCCCGTCCCCAGTGGATATATGTCCCCTCCGCCGCTGCTGTCCCGTCCCTGTCCTCTCTGCCATCGCCGCTCTCCCGTACCACCGTCGCTTTCCCGTTCCACCGTCGACCCGCACCGTCTCCCTCCCGCCGCCCCGTCCCCCTACTGCCCCGTCCCCCGCTGCCCCGTCCCCCACTGCCCCGTCCCCCGGGCCCCGTCCTCCCCGCCACCGCCGCCTCGGACTAGCGGCTGCAGCAGCACGCTACACCTCGCGTGACTCTCATACACAGTCTCTCCCTCCTTCACAGCTCCTCCAACACCGAGAAGTCTGCGCAGATTGAGTCATTGTGTGCATCGCAATGGGATAACGCTGGCAACGAGGCCTGTTTCTCACTGGACGTGTTGTGCGCAATCAGTGCCTGCGTCGCTGAGACTACGTTCTGACTTGTACAGGGGCGCAGTGCAGATGCATCCAGTGCACAACAAGGCTCAAACACGCCTCGAGTCAGATGAGTGTGACAAACGAGGTTGGTTCGGCTCCAGCTAGACAGCCTCATTCTGACTAATCCAAAGCACACCTCGTTTTTTGTTTTGAAATTGGTCTGCTCCTGGTTATGGATGAGAGGTTCACAGAGCGCACTCTTCCCATCTGCTTCCATGGCAACACCATGGCAACACACCAAGAGCCTGGTTTTTGCAGTGTTCGCATATTTAGTGCGGCGGATCAGGCTCACAACGAGCGGAATCCATTTCTCTTCATCCGCTAAATCCTACTTACCGTGACACAGGGTGTCATAGCAACTAAGCCTTTCCAAAGAACCAAAGTGTAAAAGTCGCCACAGGAAAAGTGACCCCTTTTTCATTGTCGTAGTGACTGCGTTGGACCGCTTTCTTTTCATGCGACTCACGACCTGAAAGGTAGCTGCGAGTCTCGACCCTGGGCAGGGAAGGACATCAATTCGATTTGGAGTTGTCTGAGCAGAAAATCACCGAACAATGCGCAGGTCTGAATCAGCGTTTGTCCAGTTTGCCTTCGTTTGCTCATTTCGAAACCTGAATTCTGGTTTGGGATGTCCGACATGCTTGTGCAGGTCCCAGGGGCCAATGACTGACAATTACGCAAGTGAGGGTACAACACATCACCGTGGGACCAACATTGTAGGGTTGTCAATTGTTCAGAGTATCATGTCTAGAACGACAAAGGAGTGACTCACACCACACGGCCCCCACGTTCAGAGAAGATGGAGCCACTGGCACGTCTCCATGTTCACGTGACCTCGATTTACACGTGAAAGCCTCGTTTTGGGTCATTTCTCTCTGCCCAGAGCAAAACCCCATTCGTTGTGCTTTCAGCTCCTTCCTTGCACCAAGGGGTGCATTTTGCCAAAGGCACAATAATCGAACACGCCCAGCAGTGTTTGAGTCGGCGAGCGCTCGTCGCGAGTGATGTACGGCTCGACGCCACGCTGTGCCGCCGGCGTCACGCGCTCCGAGGCCGGCGCCACGCGACGCGCGTCTCCGCTACAACGTCCTCCACATCCGGGCTCCGTCGCGTAAATTTTGCTGCTGAATGGAATCCGCTCGTAAATCCGTCCGATCAAACAGAGTGTCGCTTCGAGCGTGACTATCACGAAGCGCTCGGGTCGTTTCGCCTTTACCGAGTTTGAACGATGGAAGCAACTCGTGCGCAGCTCAATGAAGACGACGGCCTTTTCGCGTGAACGTCAATCGTCAGAAGAGCGTCAAGCGGAAGACGGTTCATTTGTGTTCCGCTGCATCTGCGCACCTATTGCCCTTACAGCAGACGCTACAATGCAGTACAAAATGGATCCACTGCCAAATGTGCTGCAGACTTTGAGGCAGTGATGACCTGGGACGCGACTGCGCAACAATGTTCGAACCGATACATTTTGCAGGTGCATCGCCGCCCTTTGTCACAGTTTGCGACACGTTTTCAAGAAAACAAAGCGAAGAAACACACACATCCGTTTGTCTGGTTCGCTTCGCACAATGACACAGATATCCTGTTGAAAAGCACAGAACGAAGAAACATTGGCATCCACTCGCTGGCGAAAGTATACTTGCTCGCGCAACACAGAAAACGTTCTCACATTCACCAACAGAACAACGTTTCCATTTCTTCGCTGCTTTCTGAAAAAAGAATAGAAATGGATATTTACCTCTCCCTCCTCCCCTTGTAAGCTTTCTCTCTGAGCTTGGCGCAGTTTGTTCACCCTGTTCACGGCGGAGAGGAATCTTTTCCCGGCGGCGGCACCCTTCAGGACGCTGGCTCCTTCACCGGAAGTTCCGGGAGTGGCGCCATCTGGCTTCACTTCCGCTCCAGGAGCTCCAGGAGCTTCAGGCTCCTTTGCAGCAGCTTCTGCTGCTGGCTCGGCGCACGCTTCCTGAGCTCTCTCTCCCTCGGGAGATTTCACAGCCTCCTCGGGCTCAGCGCTTTCCTCCGCCTGCTCCGGCTCAGGTTCCTGTTTCTTTTCCTCAGGCTCTTCGTCCTTGGTGCTCGCGTGGATGTCCTCAGAGCTGATACTGTCCACGATGAAGCCTCTGATACTGGAGGCGAGACCCACGACACTGTCCTTGATGGAGTGTTGCTTGATCAGGGAGGGTTTGGCAGCGTCCAAGGGTCTCAAGAACGCGCTGGCTAGTGAGCTTTCGGCTTGTTGCTGTGGTTGTTGTTGCTGATGCTGTTGCTGCTGCTGCTGTTGTTGTTGCTGTTGTTGTTGTTGTTGCTGCTGTTGTTGTTGTTGTTGTTGTTGTGCCTGTTGTTGAGCTTCTTGCTTTAGTTTTTGAGCTGCTTCTTCCTCTGCTTTCCTTTTCCGATCTTCCTCTTCTCTTTCCTTCTCGAACGCTTTTTGCTTCTCCATTTCTTCATCCTCTTTCTTTTTCTTTTCCTCGTCTTGATTTTTTTCCTTCTCCAGTCTCTCGAGCTCCTCAAGTCTACTTGATATCACAGACATACTTTCATGGGTGGACAAGTTATCCTTCCACAAGTCAGAGATGGACGTTTCAAGTGACGTCATAGAATGCTTGGAGGGGATTCCACGGCTGGAGGGGGAGCTCCCCCTTCTCTTGCCTCCTGGTTGTGGGGGGCCTCCGGAACCCCCTCTGGAAGGAGACGTGGCGTGAGGGTCAGTTGGGGTCACGTGATCAGCGCCGCTGTTGTCACGTGACAGAAACGCGTGCGCGGGGGAGGGAGGGCTGTGTGGGGAGCTCGAGTAGAACGTGCCCGTCGTTTCGCTGTTGCGCGAGTCGTAACTCTCCGTGTGCGTGAAGTTGGAGGCGGAAATGACGCTGTCGGAACCGGAAGCCTTGCGGGGCTCGGATCCCTGCGAATCGTGGCTGTTCTGATGGAGCGTGGAACTCGTTGTGTGTGACTGGTTCCGTCGCGAGTCCAGCCTGGGAGACCGGGGTAGCTGTTGTTGCTGCTGCTGCTGCTGCTGCTGTTGATGCTGCTGTTTGGCCTGAGCCCCCACCACAGTTTGACCTGTGGTCGCAGTGACCACCGTGACGGGCGAAGACCTTTTGGCGGGTTTGGGGGAGGGCGGCGGGGATGGGGTCCGCGCCTCGTGCTTACTCCGAGACGCCCGCACGCTCTCCCGCGCCGACGACAGCAGCTGGAACTCCTCCTGACTCAGGTTGAAGTACGCATCAATGTCTTCCTCCTCCTCTTCCTCTGAGGCCTCCTCCTCCCCCTCCTCGTCGCTCCTCTCCTCCTCCTCGCCTTCCTCATAGGGCTCGTTTTCTGGGGGATATTCTTCGTCCAGATCTCGGTCATCACTCGCGGAGGCGTTACTATCCGCAGAGCTGTGGTAATCCTCGTACTTGTCCTCCTCCTCCTCCTCCTCCTCGTTCTCATTGTAGTCCTCATTCGAGCTGTAGTACTGTTCCTCCTCTTCCTCCTCCTCCTCCTCTTCCTCTGCAGTGTCATCTTCAGTGATAAGGTCCGCCACTTCAGCGGCTTGTTCCTCGTAAGGTTCCTGGGTGTGGGCACCTTGACTCACACGCGCGCTTTCATCAGGTTCCAGATTGGAAGAGTTCTGGACATTCGAACCATCGTGGGAGTCTCGCACGAGATCGCCACGACCATGACTTCGAGTTTCTGTGTTGTGACCTTCCACGTGACCTTGGGTTGCCGCGTGGTGACCTTCTCTGTGACCTTGGGCCCCTACGTCATTTCTTGGACCATTCACAGCGGCTTTGTGGTGACCTGGGATTTTTCCGTGCAGGTGCTCCACTGCTCTGACATCTGGACCTGCACCAGCACCTGAGACCCCTTGACTCTGCATCTCCACTTGACCTTGCCTGTGACCTGAGACACTGTTGACATGGCTTGTTTGACCTTGAGGTTGAGCCGTGAAGGTCACGAAATCAGCACCGTTGAGTTCCATGTCCTCGTCGGCTTTGTCCGAGTCGGACTCGTCGCTGAGAATGGCGGTTTCCTTCTCCTCGTCGGCGAGCAGCAGCGCCGTGACGGAGTCGGGCGGGTACCCGCCGAGCGGCTGCTGCTGCTGCAGCGCGCCGGGGTGCGAGCCCTTCCTCTCGGCGCGGGGGTGCGCCCCGGCCCCGCCGCCTGCCGCCGACTCCTCCTTCTCGCGGATGGCGGGCAGGTTGGACCCGGAGCCGCGGCGATAGGGGAGGCCTCCGCTGCCGCCGCCGACCACGACCCCGGGGCCGCCCAGCAGATCCTCGCTCTGCACCAGCACCGTCTGCCCCGTCGTGGGGTCGTAGCAAATCTGCACGGGTTCCTGGATGAGGCTCGGGTAGACCTCGTTCGAGTCTCCATACACCGTGTCATAGTCGTATTGGTGGTACCCGGCAGCGTAAGCTTCGTTGTAGTGTCGCGCGTCGAGCTCCCGCAGCGGCTGGTAGGGCCCGCCCGCCGAGAAGAGGCCGCCCCCGCCCGGGTACACGGAGCCCCCGCCCACGGAGTAAGGGTGGTGCACCTCGATCTTGGGTATGACGGGTACCAGTCGGCGCAGCTGGTCCTCACGTGACATGAGCACCTCATCGATATCATTGATGACGTCACCGTACGGGAGTTCCTCGCCCTCGCCGTAGCCGGAGGAATCCTCGCAGCCGTGGGGGCCGGGGGACGGGCGCAGGGACGGCGACGTGCCCCCGGACGCCCCCTGCGTCGCCGTGACGACCAGCCCCTCGTCCCCGACCACGCCCCCCTCGGATGGGGGCGCGCCGCCGGGGCGGCTGGGCCTGCCCCCGCGCAACCCCCCTGCATAGCCTGGTATCAAGAATGTGGGAACCATGCCTTCACACAGCTGGGAATCGGCTATTCCCATCGTGCGGCAGCAGCGCGGCTGGGTCTGGACTCTCCACCTTCATGGTGGCAGCGGGTGGCTGTGCTGACTAAAGTCTTGTTGCAAATTCTGTTCTGTCATGGACTGTCCTTTTTCCTGTGGACATTGCTGGATCTCGACCTACACATCACTCCAGTGCTTGCATCAGGCTACATATTGGGGAATAACGCACGTCAGTTCAATCTCCTTGTGCATGCAGCTCTCCCTTAGAAACAGACTCCGCGCAGTCAAGTGCTATTTGCTCAGTTCTCTCCCCGTTCGTCTCATCTCCCTTTGAACAGCAGTCTACCAATTTTCAGATAACATCTAAATGTCATCCGATTGAGGAATCCATAACGCGGGGAGATAAGGTTCAACAACTGTGCAAACTTGGTAATAATCCAGCTGTCAGTGCGGGGCTCGTGCGCAGCAGACGGCGCCTGAAGCGAGCGACGTGTCTATCCCGTTGTGCTGCTGTCTCTTCCCATTGCGATGATCCTGCTGAAGCGGCGTGGTTCCTCCAGTCGCACCAGGACCCTCACTTCAGCTGTAGATGGGTGTGCCCTCACAAACGCATCTGGAATGGCTCTGTCAGCTGCAATGTTCCACAAGTTCCTTCCTTGAGAGCCTGAGTGTTTGGAGTGTGTTTGATCTCTGTCGTGTTTTGACAGCTTCTGTCCGACTCGAGAGCAGCCGCGGCGCTGTCACTGTTCCACGTGTCGCGCGCGGTCGGAGCGTCCGGACGGTCGGGCGGCTCTTCCTTGATGTGTCACCGCTGCCAGTCTATCGATCAGCCGAGAGATTCTGTTGAATCTGGTTTAAATATTCATCGAGTGTTTTCGCATCAATCATTCCCGCAAATGCTATTTTACAATGTACTGACATGCCAAAGGGCAGCAAATACAGGGTGGGGCCGCGCGGTTTGTGGCGACGTGCATCCAGTGTGCTTTGGCATCAAAGCGTCAACACGGCATGACAGGTTTCGACGAAGTCAGCTTCGCGTTGGTTGATTTGTTGGTGAACAAAGATCAAACATTTTGCTTTTGTTGTGAACTTCAAAGACCTAATTTTCCGAGAAATTCATTTTGGAATGTCAATCGAAAATTTGAGAACCTCAGGTTTGCCAAAGATGGAGAAGCACTGGTTGGACACCTCGCTGTCAGTTCGATTCCACTCTGCACTTGCGCCCCGTGGCTGAGCTGCCGCACGGTGAACACAGCACAAAACGGCAATTGAATTGTGCTGGGACCTGCCGCAGGCGGCACATTGACTGAGTACGTCAAAGAAACAACACATCCAACACACCACTCACTCACACAGAAACGACGGTGGACACCATTCAGCCTTTTCCACTTGAGGTCAATTGCTGGTCATTCAAACACAGCCACATCACACACACTGGAAAACGAACATTCCCATGCCACACGCCCGCTCGCAAGCACACACGACGGTCAAATTTTCTTCAAACTCGCACACAAACACACACACAAACACACACACACACAAACACACACACACAAACACACACAAACACACACACAAACACACACACACACAAACACACACATACACACACACACACACACACACACACACACACACACCGTTCAGTTGGTTTCCCTATGCAGGCGCTCGCCGCGTGAACGTAGAGGAGACACAGACGACAGATGACCTGCACAACTTTCCTCCACGAACAAATTATAGTTGTTTTGTAATGGTTTGTTTGTTTGCGTTATCTATTTGTAGAAACCCTCTCCTGTGTGAGTTGCCATGCTTATTATTTGTGATATCAATGTCTTGAGTCAACAGACACACGTGACAGAAACGTACTCTGCAGCAGGCGGTCCTGTGGAAAAACTCTGTGAACAGTGTGAGTATTTGGAAAATTTATAAGCACTTGCAGCCCTGATTAGCGCCTGTAAATTATTTGGCACTCTGCGCAGGTTTTTATGGGAAGCGAAGTTATCATTCCTACATAAATAATGTGCACCAGCTTTATGCATTCCCACAGCTCTCTTGTCTGTTAATTGGCAACGGCACGAGAGCTGCAGAGAAGGAGCTGGAGTTGGGCGCCTGCCTCAGACAGAAGGGACGCCAGTTGAAAAGAAATCCATGTTCTTCAGCAGGAGCTGAACTTCAAAGGTGGACCAAGCTCACCTCAAAATCCAGGCTGATATCTCAAAAGCCTGATTGTGCGCCACGGATTTCGTCTCTCTGCTGGTCAATCGGTACTGCATTGCAAGCGATACCGCAGCAGGCGTTGACTCGCGCAGAGGCAAAACGCACACGTCGTACCCACTGTGAAGCAGGTTTCATTGCAATCTGGATCTGCATTGCAAATTTGACCTTTTTTTCTGGCTGACAAAATTCGCTGGGGTGTGCAGCAGCTTAAGCAGCCTCCACGTCCTTCACATAAACTACGGGAGAAACGTATTTGTCGCAGAGTCCCAGCGCAGGAAGATATAAATGACGTTCCAATTAGGAACGCGACGTCACAAAATTTACGACGCGGAGGTGGCGCGCGCGACGTTTCGGGCGTCGCGTCTCGTCCATCAACCAATCACATCCGTTCCCAACACCAGCGCCTAATTACAACGACCCGAAAAACAATTGCGCCGCCGCCGCCGCCGCCGCCGCCGCTCACTGTATTATTTCATTGCGCCGTTTTGGTGCTGCAAATGGGCTCATCAGACAGGCACTTCAGCCGAAGCCCGTTGCGCAACGATCCTGCTGGTAAAATACTCAATTACCCTCCCCAACGATAACGCTCGGCCCTTTCCCTCGTAATATGCTTCTGCAGGCGCGTGTGTGCAGATCTCGGTTCAATGTGTCCTGACGAAAGAGCCAAGACACCGGTGTCTGTGCCATCACTCGACATTGAACGCACACGTCAGCTGACGAAGCCTGCGACTTTCAAAGACTTTCACCTTCTTTCCCCCTGCTTTGCAGGTGTGTCACTGTTTCAAATTAACCCACTTCTGCAAATTCAGGGATGCACTCGATTATATATTCAAATGCTAAGTGACGAGAAGTGTTTTGAATGTGAAGGTTCACCCGGTGTGGCTGCCGCTTCAGTTTCCACGCAAATCCCTTCCAATCCACTGCCTCTCAACACAGCTGCAGCAAAACTCCTTCTCAGCTGGGCCACAATGCGCTGAATATATTTTCACACAAAACAGGCTTTGATTCTGGAGTTTAGCATTTCGAGTCGTATTTTGCTTTTCAGTGCGAAGGCTGTGTGGCAGGGAGAAGGTCACAGGAACGCCAGCTTGGATTGCCTCTTTTGTTCTTCGAGACAGAACTGAGGCACAATAAAACGTTCAGGTCTTGTTTTGAAACAGAAATCATTCCTCGTTACGAGTACAGGCCTGTTTGAAACAGTTGCCTTTTCTTGACGACAATCTTTGGGCAAAACCGACAGTTTATGTGCTCAATACAGTTCTGGTTGGTGCAAAAGGATAAATCTGAAATTGGAGAACTGGAGTCCACCGGGAATGGCAAAAGAAACTCAGAAACTCGATAAACTCAGATAAACTCGAAACCAAGAAGCCGAGAATAACACTGCCTGCAAACAGTCAAGATTCTTGTGACGTGTGTCACAGGCAGAGAGAACCAGGGAGATTCGCTTTCACGTAGCAGATTGGCCTGGCGCGGGATGGGTCGAAGCTTCGCCCCGCATGTCGTTCCTTCATATCTCTTCACTTTCCACTTCACTTTTCCCCCGCCATATTCCATATCCCTGCGTAGAGATAGTCCAATCTTCCTTCCAGCTGGCCAAGTCAGCCTGACAAACCATCCGTGCTTTTACGCAGTAAAAACTTCCGAGCCTTCACCAGAATGGAATCCTAAACCCCTTCTTTGAAAGAGTTTGGTGATTTTCACCCACGCGCGTTTGTTCACGTGATTTCCACGCTCTCACCTGCACATTTTGAGTCCCTTACTCTTGGCTCAAACATCTGCAAGAGATGTTGATGAGTTAAGTTGCGACGAAAAACGCTCTTTCTTGCAGTGCGTCTGTACCACTTGCTCAATCAATAGGTTGTGGACTGTTCCAATAAATTGAGCACTCCCAATCAAAGATCAATAAAGGGGATCGATACATGAACCTGCAGCCAGACCGGCCACTTCTCTGCGCAGTGCGAACCAGCGCGAAAACTCGACACTCTGAACGGAATTATGTGGAAGCAAACAGCGATTCAACGACTGAAAATTCAGTCAAGGTGCACCACAGGAAAAATGACAGAGCAAGGATTGTGTGTGTGTGTGTGTGTGTGTGTGTGTGTGTGTGACAACCACTCGTGTTTCCCTTTCTCCTTCCACCACAACAAGAGCCAGGTTACAGGGAGGCAGGAATCTGGGCCAGTACTCGTTGCAGCGTTCCAGCAAGGCTCATTTGCACATGGCTCCCTGTCTGGTCGAGCACGCGAACCAGCAAATTGAGGACGTGGATTGCTCGCATCATGGTCGCGTTGAGCGCTCTTCACCACAGCACGATCACTTCTACACGTTCACAAACGCTAAGATCCACATCGTACAATCCAAGGGGAGGGAGGGCACCCTGGTGCCCAGGGTTTTACCTCCTCTGACGTCTGTGTCGCGTGTCAAAAATCGTTTCATTTGACGTGGCAAAACGTTTCAAAGATGAAATCCTCGGCAAATGCAGTCGCCCCCCTCCAGGTCCGCCCTTGGACCCTGGATGTGGAACGGAACGATCGTCGAACTCTTTTTCTGTTGCCCTCCCTGCAGCAATGACTTGCAGTGAACTATCACACCCCTCTCTTCGCCACTGCCAGACAAATAGAACGGTGGTGCAGAAATTCATCAACGCATTGACTCGTAAAACCGTCGGCAGAGCTAACGGCAGTGATTGTTTAATGGACCAACTCCACAGCCCATCCAGTGCTACTTGGCGTCGATGCAAAAACAAGCGTTGACTGTCCGTGCACACGGAACCGCAATGACGCACTTCAACCAACGCGTCTCTCACCGCATCGATGCACGTCCCGAGCACCAGACAGAGACTTGGCACCTTGACCCAAGTGCGCATCTGCAGCAACTCCTCCTGCAGCCTGCAGCGTTTTGGACTGCAGTCCCCATTCAGTCACCAAGGACGCGACTCAATGGCTGCAGAAGTCAACCGGTGGAACAGCATTGTGTGGATCACAAAACACAACAAACGTCTGTTCTCGTGTCAAGACATAGGGATCAATCAGCAGAGATTTGCAGAGGTCAGCCAAGAAATGTGGCGAGCAGAACAAGGGTTGGAAAATGAGGCCTCCACACTCCACATTTTTTTCGAGGTGCAGGACTGGAGCCAGCTCAAACGAGGCCGATGTTTTACGGGGTTTTGCAAAGCACTTCGACGTGGCAGCTGAATCTGGAACAAGTGGAGAGACAAACCCGAGATTCATGGGCCTCCGAAGCTGTTTTCAGAAGCTCTTCTCCCTGGGAACCAAGTGAAGCAATTTACTGCCAAATGACGGCGATATCGCAGAACAGCAGCTAAGTCCACAGCTTTCTGCCTCGAGGAGATGGCGACTGTGTCACTGATGAAACATGATATGAAAAGACAAACCTGTCACTTCCAAACAGGATATCCCCGAAATAATCCAGACCACCATCGAATCAGAAACAGGTTCTGGAGGAACCAGGCTAATGGCTCAATTATCTGCGCAAACAAGCGACGCGAATCTGGGCCAATCGCCATGGAACCCTCTAAGGGCTGCTGTGTGCGAGGTTTGTGTGTTCCACTGTACGAAATGTCCACAGCTCTATATCTGAAGAACGCAGAGGCATACACACGTGCACCGTTTTGCCAAGAGACATTTGACTCACTGATTTCTAGAAATGAACCATTCAATTCGCTCTGCAGGAAACCTGCAGCCGTTGCTGCAGTGGGTGGAGACTCGACGTGATGGGAACGTTTGGAAACTGCGCCTGCAGTGAAATTTGCTTTGATGTTCCTGGTCCTCACAGAGAGGTATTGTGGACGGCAAGACGGGAGGCGTAATGCAGAGGTGTTTGGCTAATGGAGAGCCATGTCTCAGGATATTGTCGCATATTGACGATATCCATGGCAACTGCAGAGTCCAACGACCAGGATGATGTGGGCGGATGGTGTGTCCAATTTTGCCTATTTTGCCTGAAATCTCAAGCTGGAAAACTTTATCCCTTCCAGCCACTCAGCAAGGCAACAATTCTCATTTTACGTAAGTTCAGAAGGACAATTGCCCAGAAAACAAATCATCTTGCCAACTCAGTGTCTGGCCCGAGGTGGTTTTCACAGTTCGTTTCTGATTAACTTTTTCTGTCTCATTCAGGAAGCGATTTTGCTGCCGAGGAAAACGACTCGGACTCTGCTTGACCGATCGACCAGCTGCTCCAGTCTGTGAGGTTCCTCAGTACTGGGCTTCCCTGCAGGAAACAAACCTGGGCGTCAGATCTCCAGTTTCCTTTGTTTCCCTTCTTCGCCTTGGAATATCTCCAGAAGCCAGACACAAATTTGAAAGAACCAGTTTGATCATTTAATCGACTGGGATGTAGTGCTGTGTCACATCTGAGAAGCGAGAAATAAGTGGCCGGCTGTTTTCCTTTTGTTGTTATTTGCCACCAAAAGAACTCTTGCAGTGCATGAAAGGGAGGAGATTGAGCCCTGACACGAAAACGAGCGTCAGTGGCGACCCATGCCTCAGTTGGTTTTCTCACATCAAGACAGAAGGCTTCCTCCCGAGTCTTGCGAAGCTGCTGTTGGACCAAGCCACAGAAACAAGTCAATTCTTGACACACACAGAAGGGTCAGCGACAAGACTCACGGAGCTTCCATCTGAAGACACAGACCGAGCTGTTCTTGTTCCGTCGGGCTCTGTGCTGGCGAAACTAATCTTACTCCCGCTCTCTGCTGCGAGGAACAGACTCTTTGCACCATCAAACAAACAAATGTTGGGTAAAAACGACACTCGCGTGTTCCAAGGTTTCACTGCGCCGAATAGAAATTGGGTGTTTGTAGCACAAAGCATCTCGGATGTCTTTGATGGCAGGGCGTTACCATGACAATGGAATGCTCTCAAATGTTTGCACTTGTGTTTTTATTGTTTGAAAACTGTCACTTCCACAGCAGCGAGTTCAGATATCACATTTGCGACACAGCTGCGCTTTCATCAATGGCTGCACTTTTCAAGTGTAGATTCCTGATTCCACGCACGTTTCCGACGCGACACAAACATGTCCTGCTGGGGACGCTTTCCACGGGAATCCGGGATCCAGGGTGCGTTCTGCATTTCAACACCATGCAGATGAAGCAGGCGGATCCTCGTATTGTTGAACCTGTTAAAGAGCTGATCCAGGGGCCCGTTGAGCTCCTCCCACAACGGCCCATTTCAGGGGTCGGGCTACCAGCCAGATCCTGCACTGTGAAACACCACGCAGGCGAGAGGTCAGCACGAGCAGCGAGTGGTCAGTCAGGGACCAGTCAGGTTCAAATCGAATCTCGAGGAACAACCTGCAACATTTCCAAAAGGTGTCATTGCCTTGCACAGGCAGGTCTGTGGTTCGTGGCAGTGTTCCAGGCATTCAGCAACCCACCTCCTTTTTCGTAGCTTGTTTCACATGCTGACGTCATGTGTCACGAAGTGATGTCTTCGTGTCTCATCTCCAGCTGCCAATTTATCAATCAGAATCTGTGTGGGAAACGAGTATCGTGCTGTCTTCAGCGTGCTGCTCATGGCACCAATCATGCGCAATTTCCCAACGCGCCATTACGAAAGGCTACCGTCACTCCCCACATCGCCGGTAACCCAATATTATGTTTGCAGCCATGGTGAAATGGGCGCTTTGTAAACGGCGCAGGACACGGCTGCGGGAATGTTTGGAACAGGAGAGTTTTGATGGGTGTTCGGCACACAACTGGTTCAAAGGTTCCCTTTGGTCTGGTGCTCTCGTCTATTTGGCGCATCCCACAGACCCGAGGTGGAGCGGTGTGCTGTTCTCAATGCTTTTCCACATTTGGATCGAATTCGTGCGCCAAACATGGTTGCGGGTCAACCCGGAAGTGGATATCACCGAGGTCATTCACACCGGAAGTAACCAGGAGAAAATCAGTGGTTCTTGCACTGCCCACGTCAAGCAGGATCTGCAGAGCAAATCCAACAGGAACCAAGGTCCAAAGAAGCGAAGCACATTTGTGTGTCTTCTGCATCATTTTCATCAGAGCACAGATGGCATTCAAGCCCGGTGGCCCATTTTCCACAAGGAGAAGCACAGCGCAGTCTTGGTTGTGTCTGTCGACAGCAGTCAAAACCGTTGACATTGGCAAAGAAAACTGTTTCGCAAATGAAGCACCTGCATCATCCAAATATAGCGCCACCCTGGCGCTGTGCTACAAATAAGGTTATGTATTCATTCATGTTGCAGGCAGGCTCGGCAAATGGGATTGTCGATACAGAAACAAGTGGCCATTCATATGCGAACGCAGTTTGCTGCATCTCGAATCCTATTCTGCGACGACCATGCAAAGTCTGCAAAAATTCCTTGAAGAAAAACTACCCGAGCCTCCAATCCCTGCACACGTTCGTTCAGCTTCCACTTTGCTCATCCAACCAAACAATTTTGCATATTGTTGTGTAAGTGACTCTCTCAGGAGGGACAGGTGGATCTGTTTGTGGGTTGATGGATGGGAGTGGCGTAGATAGCTCTTGATTACACCCTCCCCTCGGAGGCGCCCACTCCCACACCGCCCCATTTCCCTAACAGGGCTGCTTCACGCCTGTCTCCCTCCGAACCTTGCTATTCACGAGCCTTCTTCATATCTCACCGCAGTGTTAATACTGAAGCGCCAATTATTTTTCGGCCTGCCCTTCTGTCATGGGCGAAGCAGCATGGAAATTGCTGCAGCAATGAAGAACGCGTTTTTGCTCAACGCGAGGCGTGATTTCGCCCCAAGACTCGTCCGTTGTATTCGCACCTGGACTGTGGACGGACATCCTGTTTCAGGGACCTGGTTCTTGCAGGCAAAAGATGTTCTCGCGATCTGCAATTTCACACTTCTGAATGATCAATACACTGTTGGCTTATCAGCTTTGGTGTTCCGGAACTTCAGTCTTGTACTCCTGCAGAGCACCAAACATACCAAAGATCCTGAACTGCAAAGCCTGTGAATGCAGGATTTCCTTTCTGACACTACCAACTCAACACAGGGAACCAGAACTGACCACGTTGTCATCCACTGAGAGGACAAAATCCGAGCACCGAAAACGCATTTTAGGACGGCCCACACTCAGATCCACGGGCTGTGCAGCAAACACAGGTCCCCGCGCACGAATACGCCGCTTCAGTTTCACACGCATCAACAGTACGTATAGAACCATGGATACCGCCGCAAAGGCCCAAACACGTGGCAAATAGCGCTGGTCTCGAGGGGCCTATACCACTTGATGGAAGGGGACCCCATGTAGACAGTTCTATACATAGAATCTTCCTGCAGATAGAAGCGACTGCAACTCCAAAACACGCTCTGCACAGGTTCCACTCATAGGGAACTTGATGGGAACATCACATAAATAGCAAACAACACATTTAGTGGCTTTTACTCCGGTCAATTGAACTCCACCGAGGCTGCTTCGTGGAGAATTGATGCAGCGTCTGACTGCAATTCTCTCGGCCTGAAATACGAGTAAGAAAGGAACGGGGGACATGGCGAAAGGGCCTAATCCTGTAGAGCCCTTCTGTGTGATGGGACTCTGATTGTGCACTGTTGTTCCACAACAAGCGACTCGTTTTTTATCAGGAAGGCACACATTGCCAAAACTTGTTCCACGTTGCCGTATTTACACGTGTACAAGGCGCACTTTTTGCCCCCAAACCGAGCACCAAAAAAAGAGGTGCATCTATGTTCATTCGCATGGGTTCACTTTTGTTTCAAGGGATCACAGCACAGATGTTCATGTCGTGGTGAGTATCCTTCCTGAATGTGACTATCACTTGAGTGATTACGGTATGTGGAATTCAGGTCAAGCTATGCAGGAGCTCACATCGTGGACGGACCAAAGAGGGACTTCTGACGGTCTGGTGCAACCGCTGCAAGGGAGGAGAGCCTGTGAAGAGCTGAGCACATCGCTGTCGATAAGGTCACGTCCAGGGTGATCCTCGCCATGTTAGCAAATCTGGAGCTCGACGACAAAATCCAACATTTGCTGAGAAGCAAGCTGCATGGGCATGACTTCCATTCAAAACAGGCGACAGATGACTGGTGTCAAACATTGAAAACTTCGAGCCAAAACGATGGAAGTGCTCTCAGATGAGTGCTCACCACTGCCATCTCCGGAGCTTGGCTTCTCGATTCACATGGGATGCGTCACGCATCACGTCCCTGGTCTCGCCAATGGCAGCTGCACGCCAAGCGTTCAGTACAAAACCAGCCTTACTTCTTGACTGAGAACAACCGCGAGAAACTTGACAGCCGCGCAAAAATTATGGCCAGTAATTTAGCGCGGAAGCTTGAAGCGGGCTCGGCCAATCTCATTTGCGGTTCCGGAAAAGGAACCATTCATCTCAGTGGAACCGGGTCAAGGCTCCTGCGCGCAGAACTCCGCCAACACTCTCAAACTGCAGACCCGACAGATCAGCACGCAGTGTTTGAAGTGGGCACCACTGTCAAAATGCATGAGTGTTCCCAACAGATCAGCACGCACTGTTTGAAGTTGGCCACTATTTGATGTGTGTGTGTGGGGGGGGGGGGGGTGCTGCTGCAGTCAAGAACCCGCCGTATGTCCTTTAAGTTTCCCGCACACCTGGTTCTCAAACATCTGCTTTTGCAATTGAACATCGCGATGACCATCATGACAACAGGTCTGACCATCAAAGAAACCTTTCGAAGCAGGTATTTTCGACCATCAATTTTGCGCGCAATCCGTGAAAAGACCTGCGTTTCCCCGCGCCCTCAGACACGCAGACCTGCGCATGAAGGCGACGCCGCAGTCATCGCCGTCGAGCCCAATCAATATGCATGTCAGTGTTTCACCCCGGAGCACCGTTCACATAAACCAGGTGATACAGCTTGTCGGGGCTCGCAGTAGTCAGACAGACAGTCTGGAGCCCTGGGAGGGAGAGGGGGACGCCTTCAGATCCCAGCTCTTATCGCAGTCAATTCCATCTCACTTCCTCCCGCAACGGCGCACCGGGCTTTGAGAAACGGGTAGAGTAGCTCTCGAAACGAACACCCATGAAACGAGATTTTATCATGGCCCAATGTTCGAAAATACATCAAATATTCTTTAACATGTTGAGAAACGAAGGATGCTCGAAGAACTGCAGGGGCTTTCATTCTGAAAAGGTTTCAGGTGGAAAAACCAACGCAATCGAGTATTGTCCTTGCGCGGTGCAAACCTGACAACGCACACAGGTACACCCTTACCAGGTACAACCAGACACGGATGTCAAAAACAGACTTGACACGCGTTCTCAGACTGCACACCTTGCTGAGTCAAAATGACAAATGTTGGTGGTCAGTCTGCCTGTCCTGCTGGGGCGTATCACAGCACCATGATTACATGAGACCAAAGCTGAGTCCTTCGTTCGGTGAAGCAGAAAAGCTTTGGAGTGAGAGAGTCCGACTTCCTTTCTGGTCACGTGACGCGTATGTCAAGTGGAGCAGTGGTTCCCCGCCCTCGAGACACCAAGCGTCATTAATACTTACTGCATCAAATTCTTCTGCACTCACTCAATTTACCCCTTCTGCGTGTGCCGCATTTGCGAGCACTCAGTCGCTCCAGTGCACTGAACTTGAACACCTTCCTTTCCCGTGGCTGCTTCCCTTTTTTGCTTGTGTTTTGTGCTTGTTTTTTGTCACGGACGCACAATTGGACATGTTGATGTTGTCCAGGCATGCGCAAAAAACCAAAGGAACCACACACGTGTCTCCTCTGTCAAACTTCCTGGACTCGCAGCGAACACCAGCATCAATTCTGCTCCAAGTCCCCCCCTTTTCACACAACCCTCAGAGGACGCAGGGGTTGTTTTTTCGCTGAGTGAAAGGCAGGTTGAGTGGCGTGTGAGTCTGAAGTCGGAGGCAGCGCCATTAGGCTGTCCTCACCCAAACCCTCCGCCGGGACTCGGGCAAAAGAGCCGCTATTCATCAGAACTGCTGAAACCAGTTAATGGATCAATCGCCTTCTTGACACGCGGTTACCGTGGTCCACACAAGGAAACCAGAGAACATGAACACAGAATCATATCCACTGCCTTTTCAGAAAATCCAGTTTTGTGACCTTTTGCAGACTTGTACAGACATTTCCAAACAGGTACAACGTGATCTGGAGATGCTGAGTTCTTAGAGCCTGGGGAGTAAAAAAGCAATGCGATGGTTCTCATGTTGCAATCGCAGTGCGCAGGAGCGATTCCGGAATCACGACGCGGGTTTCATGTTTCGTTCCCCGAGACCGAGTTCCTCCCATCAAATTAGACCCAGTGGCGACTCGCGGCTCCGAATATCAATGGCTGCTGCTGCCGCTGCTTTGCGCCTTCCATCCGATGGCTATTTGTTCCGCCAATTCTACTGCTGTTCAATTGTACTTGAGTGGTTTGGCTCTTCGCTTTGTCCCGTGGACTCAGTCCACAGTGGTGGTGGGGAATAGGGAAAGTCTATTGTGTCACTGTGTGTATTCGCCGCCTGTTGTCTGAGTCGCACTTGGGTTGGGGCCACGACCCAAAACACCCCGCAGGTGAAGCTGTTTTGTCGCGCACGCCGACAACAGAACAGGATTGTGCAAGATAAGAATGCAAAGGACAATAAAAACACTGATGGTAGCTCTTGCCATGACCAATACCGAGGGCGCATGAAGCCACAACGCAGGGTGAAAAGAGGAGACGATGGCTGCCTCACACCAGACTCTGCGCACTAATGCCAGGTGAGGATACACTGATGACTCCACACACTCCAAGAGCCGAGCCAAGCGAACCGAGTCAAGTGCAAGACCTTCTCCATCAGTGCACACGAGTTCCCGCCCCTCCCAACAACATATCTTCACAGAAACACAAAATAAGCTTCCTGCAGGCAGAAGAGCAGACCTTGACTCCATGACCAAGTCCTTGTTTCGGCCAAACACATCTGGCTTGACCCGGAGGGGTTGCCAAATTCCAGCGGGGGCGTTTTGCGCCTGACACCACCAATCAGGGTGCTCTACATGTTTGGGAGTCAGGAGGCCGTTTCCCCTCAGATGTGGCCCCGGTGGTTCCTGCACAGCGTCGCCGCGCGAGTTCCCTGTGTCTCGTGCGAAGTGACGTTGACAGCAGCGCTATTTGCAGCGGGAGCCTGGGGCCATCAGACGGGCGATGTTATCATTAGAGTAATGGCTCCGCTGCGCCCGCCAGCGTAGACAACGAGATGCGATGCCGATTGCCACCGCCACCGTAGCAGACTGCTGCTCAAAATAGAACAACGCCCAGTCCAACCGCGGGGGATCGTCACATGACGCGATCAGGTGAGATGCACACGGTGAGTCAACGAACGCTGCCAAATCTGAGGAACAGCGCTGTGGTTGGAAAGATATTTCTGAGGGCGTTCGATTTAGTGCCAAGCGCGCGGTGCACTCAGTTCTGTTTTCAAATGGCTAATCTGCGGAATGAACCAAGGGCACCAAGTGCACTTGAACAGAATGCAACACACCCAACGACACGAATGTCAAGACGGATCCACCTGCTTTCAGTGCCTTGCGTGAGAAGAAACCCAGCAAAGTGCAGACGGATAAGTTTTCTGCGGGAACAGGGAGGTGGGTTTAGGAAAAAAGTTTGCGACAGCTGATGATGATTCTACTTGATCCGTGTTTTCAATTGCATGTTGACGTCGAAAAAAAAGTTGCTGCCATATGAGCTCTCCACCACCTGATGAAGCCCTGGGCTGCAAACCAGTCTCAACTGTCAGGAGTCATACACTGAAGCCATGTCACCTTCACCACGCCTAAAATTTGCTGCATTTCCACAATGGACATCAGCACAAAAGCGCCCATCAAGAACCTTCCACACACGATACAGTAATGAGATGTTTCCATCATTGGGAAGAATGGCCCACCTCGGCTCCTCAAGAAAACCACTCTGAGCCCAGCGCTCAGTGGAAGATCCAATCCCGTTGTTGTGAATCAGCGATTCCGCACACAACTGTTTGACCTGCAGTGACACGTCATTCATCATGCAGAATTACCCTATCCCGAGATCTGACACGCCGCACAGAGGCCCGATCACACCCCCGGGACCGCAATTAAGGCCGCGCTACGTACGCTGCGAGGTCCCGTGATTCCCGATGCTGCGGTGCTGTGAGGGCGCAGGTCCTGGGCCGAGGGTGAACCGCGGGAGACACACCCAGAAGGGTGAAGCTGCAGCCACAGCCACACACAGACAGATTGGAGACTGGCAGCATGTACACGGAGTCCAGTTTCTTCAGGCACACAGAACAAGGAGAGTCAACACTGTGAAGACATGATGTCCCATCTGATTTGACGAGATTGTAGCGAAACACAACGGACTCGCACCCAGGTGCGATTCAGTGCCCCGAGCGTAGCTGTCGTCCAGGCGGAAACAGCCGACGGAAGGTGCAGGACGGAACAACGTTTCGCCCCGATGGACGAGAAAATCCTCGCTGCAACACAGTTGTCGAGGCCGTTTCACGCCTTGGGCCTCACTGACTTGCGTGACCAGGAATGATGCAGGGAAACAAGGAATGATGTCCATTTCACATTGCGTATTTTACAGTGTGATTTTGATCCCATTCAACGTGCCCTGGATATTTCCACTCTCTCACTCTCCCCAATCCATCGAGGCACCACCGTGTCATTACCTTCTCGGACTGAGCAGCGCTGACCTTCTTCGCAAGGACCTTGATTGCTTTTTCGCTTCTGGTCACGCATTCAGCCAGACTCGCCCTCCAGGTCTCCAGCGAGATGCCACTGCTGGTGATTGGGGCAACTATGCCCGAGTCATTTCCCATTTCAAACGCAAAGTGTCTGCCTACTTGCCAAACATTCTGACAGTTTTCTGCATGGTTGTCCTCAGCGAAGATCAAGAAATCTCAGTCTTCAAGCAATGGCCACACCCAGACGTGAAAAGGTTTTTTTTTCTTTCTTTTAACCAAACCACAAACCATGCTTATTCTGCACCATGACACTCCGTATTCATTCCAGATCCACAAAATCCCTTCAAACAGCTTCGTGGCCTGGTTTCCAAGACGAGACGCAACAGACGCAGCGCCCCGTCCACACAGTCGGCTCTCGGCCTTCAGCCGCGTCCGGATTCCTGGAAAAGCCGTCGCCGGTGGAGGCCACCGCGGATGGGAGCGAAGAGCTCGCTCGCCACAGAATCCCCCGTCCAAGGACTCCTCCAATTATTCTGGACCTTGCGGTCTGTCAGTTTCGAGCGCGATTCTCGCAAATCAGCCACGCAAAAACTATCTGGCTCGTAAGAACCGAGTCTATGGATTATTGTCTCTTTGCGCAGGCGCACACAACTCTGTCTCTTCAGATTATCCCGTCTTGGGGTGCACTATCTGATCTGATCTCCTGGACTCATCATTGGCAATCACACGTCCACACGATTATCAGTCAGTTGGCACACGAGGAAAGGGATCATGTTTGAATTGAACCAAGCGACGGAAGCCTTTTCTTCTTTCTCCTTTGTATTTTTCACAGCGCACAATGGATCTTCAGCGCGTGTTCGCACTGGATGCGTCCCGCAGAGGGTAACGGCAAGAAACCAGCGTTTCTCAAATACGGTTGTGGCTCGCAGAAATCACTTCTGCATCAGCAGCATGACGTCTGCACCTCGTGGATGTTACAGCACCCCCCCCCCCCCGCCATTTTTCCGCCGAAGCTTCAAAACTTGAAACCACCGACCGCGACGACTGACACCTCAGCTGGGAGAACGAATGCTCACCTTTTACTGGGATTAAATTGCAGCTTGTTAGAGTAATGGAGGGCGACAGTAAATCAAACTCTCGCGAGATTTGGCCACTTTCCTCGTCTGTGTGTCTGTAATCAATAGGCTCTGGACTTGAGGCCCGCACATCCGGCCTGTTAGTTTTAACGACGTTACACGCGCTTCCAGCCGGGACTTCGTCTTTGAACATTTCAATTCTGCCTGTCTGGGTGGGGCACCGGAGGCCACGCAGCAGTTCAGTCCCAGTCTATTTGCAAGAAGTCGTTCTGACTTCGTCAACCCTGCATTAGAATTTCTAAGCCAGCTGTGATTCCTGAGAAGAGATCTCCAATCAAATCGTGGGGTCCAATGCAAATTGTCCCTTGTCTCAAAGACCATTCAACCAACTTGGGAGGCACCACGGGCGTCAAATGAGACTCGTCCACGACGGTTGAGACAAAATTGTTACATGGAGCTCAACACTCGCTGTCTGTCCACAAGTTGAATTTCACAGACTGGCACAATTTTGACGATGAGTACCAATGCAAGGTCACCCACTTGGGATTTCAAACATGAGACGTTGGCGTTGCTCATCAGTCCAATTTCCAACTTCGAGCCTGTCTTGTGAGGCAAAAACTTTTCAGACACGCTGTGGGTTCATTTGTGATCACTTTGTTTTGAAATGTTGTTCCTTGGTGCAAATGCGAGGGACCTGTATCCACTCAGGATTCCTCCATCAACACCAATGAAACCACGTTTCAAAACTAACTGACCATGAAGGAACCACAGAACTGCACGCCCAGCGCGCCGCACGGTCTCCTCCCTCCAGCAGCGCAGCAGAGCGGCCGTCATCATGGAAATTGGGTCCGCTGGAGTGGCCCTTGGCCCGTAGCGGCGGAGGAACGAGGTTAATGGCCTGGGCGCACAATGCGATTCATTAGGACGGTTTGACGTAGGTGCCCCGTACGTGTACAGGTCCCGCAGTGGAAACCGCATTGAAGCACCGCAGGAAGAGTCACGCTTTATCCTGCTCACAAAACAGCGTTTCAAAGCTCGGGTTGATGCCTTGGAGGGGGGAACAACAAGTCTATGATCACTGTTTACCACGACTAGGAATCTTGTTCCAGGTGCTCTGTCAATGAAGAAGAACAAGAACGCAACGGCCTTGACTGTGATCAACCACACAGGTGCAAATTTGCAGATTTATTTGACTTTCCTATTCAATGGATTTTGGAAACTTTGGGATGAAAAACAATCCAGGATTGGGCGAATGAAAATTCACATCTGGATTTGAGTGGCACCGAATGTCCCTCGAAGCGTTGTTTCTTTGTTTTCCCCTCTGATTATTGTCAGACTGTTCGCTTGGAACTTCAGGGAGATTTGCGTCTTGTTTTGGCACCACACGCAATTCTCTGGACAAAAGGTGGCATTAGTATGCGAACATTGCGTGCAACTCCCATGATTCGCCCACAACACAGCGGCCCAATCCCCTCTCGGTGCAAGGCGCCCTTATCACATCCAGATACGTCTGACAAAGGCTGCGAATCACGCGTCAAACAAACCCGAGACAAAACGGATCAAGAGACGCCGCCGTCAAAGACAATTTCGTTTGCGCAAATGTCAATGTTATTCACATCCAATAAATCTTACAAGTGCGGGCTTCATTCTGTGTCTGGCCTTTCCGAAGAGAAGCCTCGCACAAGTTCCTCATCTTTCGCAGCTGTCAGTCACCGCCTTGTATCAAAAGTCCTCAAAGACCCTCTGATGCAGTTGGTTCAGATTAGCAGTGGGTGTTGCAGCCAGTGATGTTCGTCTGAGTCTCGCTGTTATCCGAGTCAGAATCGATCCCGGCCCCTGGACAGAGCAACACGCTCTCATCCGTCCCAACTCATAAAGCGATTTCACCAACAAGTTTCAGAGATGTTTTTACGATGAGATTTGTTTGAACCAGCATCACTGTCAGATTTGATCTGTTGTTTGCAAAATCGTGACACCAGATTCTCAACACCTGTCTATCTGGCAAAACGTTCAAAGGTTGTTGGCAGAAACTTTCAGTTCTTCAATGTTTAAGTTGCCTTCGATGAACAACCCCGTGCGATTGGAGAACTCGTCGCTTCAAAAAGTCCGCAGAAGTAAAGATAGAGAGAGTCAGTGAGAACCCGCCCATTGCAGACTCATGCTTCAGAGTGTGCGAACACTCACTGCCATTGACAGAAGCTCATTGACTTTTGTCCGCACAGTCCGATCCTTTCCACAACAGTCCTTCACTTCTGCCCCAGTCTCTGCTGTCTGGCACTTCGATGGACAAGCAAAAAGCTCTCTCCCCACTTTCACAGCCAGAACTATGGGCGGTGCGGATTGGAGCTGCTGTGTGAACAATGACCAGCGAATGAAAAGCAAAGATTTCTGCTCAAGCCGAATCTCATCTCATCCAATGGTGGACTGGGGGCCCATTGGCCGCCCCTTGATTCCCGAAAAAAATGAAAAATACCCTTGCACTGCAGGTACGAACTATCTTACAGGGTTACGTGAGACACTTCAGAGCCCAAACTAGGAGGTCTGACCCGCCAGACAAAATCCGGGATCCGTCCCTGTCTGCTTTGTGTTTGGCAGACAGTTTCCACTTCTAATTGGAACGGATGCGACAACAGGAACCAAATGGAAACACAACAAACAAGCAGAAATTCTGGCTCTTGTCTCGGCAACCCAAAGTCTTACATGAAATCCTCTCAACATGCACAATACAACGTGCTTTGCGCAATCTCGTTCAGAACCACACCAAACAAAAACTGCGTTGTCTCATCCGCACTGATATCGTTGTCACCCTTCTCGAAAGCGAAAATAGGAAACGGATGTTTGCAACTCAAATATAATTTGGCATCAGGAAATATGGGAAAGCGTAATTATCATGAAAATGATGAAATTTGATCGTCTCCGGGCGACCGTTTTGCTGGTTCTGCTCTCTGATTGCAAAAGATGAAAAAGAGTCGCCACTTTTTCATTTGGCGCACAACATGGACGCTGCGTTTCTATGTTCACAACGTGGACTGAGGACAGTCAGGGAACACGTTGGTTCTGCCCAAGGTCCGGTGTGCCCCTGTGGTGTGGTTCCCATTGTGTTGTGTCGGTGCTGGGAACCGAGCCTGGCTCTGGTTCTCCTCCTCCACACACATCACATCGCAGCGACGATGATGACCTGCCCCACCACCTGCGGCGGACATCCCATCAGGATCCCTCCTCCTGCAAATTTGCCAGCAAATTGCTCTCCACTTGCTCGCCAGCTGCTCTATTGTTGTTGGAAGTGACATTCTGATGGTTTCGCCATTACCATTGTGTCCTTAACGACCCGGAACGAGGCCATTGTCTTCGGCCTTGCAGGTGTCACGAGCCATTATTTCCTGGTGATGAGGTTGCGCAGAGGAACAAGGGTCTCCCCGCTTTATGCGAGCACAAAAAACTGCACGTGTCTGCAGGGGTCTGGACACGTGTTCTTGTTTCATTGAAAACACCCAGAGCAAATTGCCACCGCTAAAGGCACGTGAGAAAGGCTGAAGTGACTGAGCTGCGAATCACAGGAAGGAAACATCCGCTTTGTGCCCATCATGATTAGACACAGCCTGCCCAAATCGGCTGGCAACCATTAAGGTTCGTTACCAGCGAGGCTGGAAGACAAAACCGGAAATTCTGTCGGACAGGTGTGATAATGGATGCGTGAACCAGACGAAGCCTGTCTGGTGGAGCCTCGCTGCCTCTGATTGCGAAGCGCCCGGCCGGAGTGGCGAGAGGGCACATGTGGACACAGCCTCCAGCGTGATGGATGTCTGTGTACAATCTCAGTGCGACCTCTGCCCGAGTAAGACAACGGAAGTCCGTGCAGCCATTGTATCGTGAAGAATGAGCCCCTGGAATATTGGTGGGAGATCTCGGAAAAAACATTTTGATTCACATGAACAAAACATCAACTTTTCTTCACAAGATATGGATGTTTCCACGGGTTGTGGCAGTCTGGATTCATCAAAACTCCAGAGCAAGAGGACTTCTTCCAAAGTCACAAAACAGAACCATAAATCTCTGAACGGGAACAAATGAACCGCGGGTCGGAAGAATTCAGCCTGGTTATGTCTGAGAAAATATGATTTTTGTGGAAAAATTTATGCTCTGAACCATGTTTGAGCAAACAGGAACCTCTGAGGAAGCCATCCATCTTTGTTGTTTCTGGGCAGGGGAAATTACAAGTCATATCAATGCGCAGGGAAAGTAGTCCCATTCTCCTTCCCAACCCACTACCCATGAATGCCTAATTCTGCAGCAGAAGAAACCTCAGCCTCCCCACTTTTCTGTTCGCCTGCAGAGAAACACTCACGAATCAATTCCTGGGTTGACAGTCCCAAGTGGCATAAGCTCAGATAGAGAAGAAAGTTTCCTGACTGAGGAAACAAGTGTTTGCGCTGTGGATATGCCGCACCATCTGTGGCTGCGTCTCGGAGGGCTGCCCTCCGTGCGTGCGGCTCCTCCTCTGAAAGGGACCTGATCCCATCCGAGCCGAGTGGAACAACAATCCAGGGAGGCGTGTGTCTGGGAACAGAGGAGGAACAAGCACTATCTTCGTGTCTCTGCCTTCCTTCTCTCTCTTTGGTATTTTCAAGCTTAAGGTTCTGTTTCTTTCCTGTCTGTCTCTTGGAGCTTTTCAGTTCACAAAGGTGAACAGAGGACAATGTTCGACGAACCAAACTTTCGTGCGTAAAGATCAGTGTTTTTCGTCGTTGGTGGTTGTACTTCAGTGGGGCCTCCACAACAAAATGCACGAGACTCATTAAACGCAATATCAAGGTTCTTACTCCCGTCCCTCCCGTCCACACACACCTGCAGGAAATGACTCGCAGTCTCATTTGCAGGCTGGTTAGGCTCAGGAAACCAAGGTCGTTCTCAATTAATTTCACTGTCCCCACTGCAATGTTCACAAGCAGCACAAAAGCGTCGCCTCTGATACACTCTCAGATCTCCTTGATGGGAATTTCACTTGTCACCTCAAAGACACTTCAACCCACACAAATTTCTTCGTGTTCGTTCTCCCCAATTAGCACGAGCACCGAGGGCGTCCCAGAAAAACCTCGCCTGCAACAGAACCGCCTCGCTCTTGCCGCAGGAGTTCCCCTTTTCAACACAATCAATGGTAAATTCACTTTTGATGACAACTCTGCATTTCAATTAACACTGCGAAGTGGAGAGATTTGTACTATTTGCTCTTTGAGAAGGGAGGCTTGAGGCTGGAATCCATAGTTGCGCAGCGGAGGCTCGTGGTAGTGGATGAGATTGAGACGACAGAAGAAATGTCAAATTCAATCAAAATCTTCCGGAGTTTTCACGATCAGTTCCGTGTGGGTGGCGTACAGGACGTACTCGCGCACGCTACGGAAACTGCGAGTGAAACCGAACCCCGGTCTTGAGTGCGTGCGCCGGTGGTGCGACCAACGCTCCGGCTACGCGTACCTTCCCCATACTTCCCCGTACTTCCTCATACTTCCTCCTCCACGCGAACAATGGCGGCGGCGGCGACGCTTTCAACTCAGCCGCTGCGCGCGTCGCGTCGCGTGACAAAAGCTCACTTGTAACAATACCATTTACTGCGAACCATCAGAGACGCAACAACGCGACAATACCGAATCTTTTTTACCTTCCCTGTTACTACGCTCTGCAAAACAGTGCTGCAACAGAATAGAACTGTGGCGCACAAAACTGGTGGGTTTCCTACCACCAAAATTTGCACACAGTTCGGGACTGGGTTTGCGTAAGTGTCGCTGGTTACGTAAGATATATGACTGCAATTTCTGCTCGAGAGTGCCTCACAGCGGGAGGAATAAACATTCAAGATACCCATAAAGCTTGTGCACAACACTTCACACAATTACCACATATTGTCTTGCTATTTTGACCAAAAATAGCAGCTCGGAGGAGGGGAAGGAGGAGGAGGCTTTAGATGAAGAGCCCTTGTGTATGTTGATTGAATCTCACAAGAATGGAGGGGAATAACTTGACTCAATTCGAGCCGATGTCCAGGCTAGACGTTTGGCAAGGAAACTCTCTTGGCTTTCCTTCCTCTGTCCAAATGTCAAATCAGAGCACTCCAAAGTGTAATTTCCTCTTCTTTACTTGTGCAGCCGCAAGCAGCATTTGAACCATGACATTTGAAGCTATAGCCGAGTGCAATTGTGCAACAGGACACGGCACGAAGATGATACGTACTCTTGCATGCTTGCAGCAAATGAACATTTGTTTACTTTTGGGTTGCGTTGTGAATCAGACTGCAACTCGTTGCATCAACTGCAGACAAAAAAGTCAACATTTGTCAAATGGAGATTCACAGTGGTTGAAGCTGATCCCATAAAGATGAAATATATTTCTGAGCGATGACAATCTCCACACGCGAGAGGTAATGCCTAAAATACCGCGCAACCCAAACAGTAGGAGCGGTGCCCGTGGAGCCTTGTGGGTAAACATGACTGCTCGATGGAGGAGCACCACTGGGGAGTCGTGAGTAATCACTGTTTTTCCAAATTGCTTGCGTTTTGATCTGGTGGTCAAATAGGAAGCGGTGCTCACTGGGGCGGAAGTCTCGGTTTGATTAGAACGGCATGAAATGAAGAGCAGAGTTGAAGTGACTGCGGGGGGCAGAAACCAGCCTCTATTTTTGGTCGCCTTTTAGACTCTATGACTGGATATGATACACTGCGAAAGTGCTTCAAATGTGGTTTGCCAGTGGCTACGATCAGAGGAAATGTATTTCCGTCCAAACTCACTGTCATTATCGTGTCCCACTGTCGTAGATTTGTCGGCCCCAGAAAGTGCGGGCTGGAAAATTCACTTCTTTCGCAGCTGCTCTCATTTCTACCAATGGAATCATTATTCTCAACCCACAAAAAAGACGTTATGAAATCACCGCAGACATTCTGTTCTATCTGAAGCTGCAAAACCTCGGTTCCCTCCGAGACTATTCCGTTGCTTTTTTGCTTGTCACTCATCTATCACAATGCAAAACCCCGCAGAAGCGTCGACAACGGAGGAAACGGGCCACGAGACGGATGGCTCTGTTCCCACGTTCTCTACCACCGAGACAACAGACCCACAGAAGCCATGCTAATCCGCAGATTTGGCAAACAAGAACAGTTAACGGTGCAGACACACGCCTGCATGATCTGAGCACTGGCCATTTAATTTGAACTGCACAACTGCAAAGCCAGAACAAAATCTGGATCATGAATCCAATTTTGGTGTCCAAATGGGTACCCCTTGTACAACGTCACAAATTCTGAGACGAAAAACTGTTCAACCAAGTGTGCTGACTGTCGCAAGACCCATCGCGTGAAAAAAAGCGGGTGATACTCACGAACAGAAAGCATGGAGCGGGCACTTGACGCACAAACATGCCGTAACAGGAACGGGTCAATTTCCCCGGATGCTACGCGACCAAAGGCCTCCATCTGAGCCAATCAGAAACGCAGAAACAATCGCATCAAAATCACCAGGGAAACACAAAGTCGCCACACAACTGCAGCCCACTCACACTTTAGTGTGATTAGCTTTTGCTGTTGACGGGGTCATTGCTGATCATGCGATGTCTTTTTCATGCGTCGTTAGGGCCCTAAAGGTTGAACTGATTTGACCATTGCCGGTGGTTTCATCTTTGATGGCACAACGGAACACCAATACCTCCTGCACGCAGCTGGAGTTTTCCTTCCTTGACCACGCGGAGATGATGGTGACTGACACTTGGGTCAATACTCCACGTACGCTGGGTGTTTCCCAGCCACAGTCCACCACTCACTTCCGGAACGAGCCAAGCGAGAAATCCGCGTCTCTCCTCCCACAACAGCCGCTCCCTGACCCCACCACGTTCTCCATCAAAACCCACGTGGCAAGGCGAGGCGAGACCCACACCCACATCCAGACCACAAGCTCGCGCAAATCGCTTTGGACTGACCGTGAGGACCCTCATTCTCCAACAACGTGTAATCCCCTTGATTCAGAGAGAGCCCACACTCCCGGCGCTCTTTGTACCCGCTCCTACGAGGCAACTCCTCGTGACTGGCTCGCTCCTCCGCGGAGTGGCTGCACAAATGGACGACGTCATGCACACACAAGTACGCCGCTGATTGCTCGGTGGAAGGTCGTGATTAACCCTGACGGCGAGTGGCTCTCTTGATACACCCAATTAGCTGCGGAAATTCCTGGAAACTGCCGACTTGGACCGGGTGATAGAGCGACGAGTCTTGTTTCCCAGGAAACGGATTCTGATTCTGGGGAACAGGAGAAGGAGGAGTGAGGAGATGCTGGTGACCCCTTTTAGCAGGTTTGCCCCCAGATTAGGAGCCCGAATCAACTCTGCACGCCAGCTGCAGAAGCGAACTGGGGAACACGAGAACCAAACCTGAACCAAGTCACGTCTTTTGTCACAGAAAAATAACTGAAGGAAGACCAAGGTCCCCCGTGTCAATGGAAGGGCGAACAATCACCGTACTAAGCGATCACAATCGCCTCAGCATTGAAACTCAATCCTCTGCTATTTGACCCTGCGATTATATTTACACATCTGGAGACTGTTGCTACGGATCCGTTGCTACGCAACGACAAGTATGTGTCTCATCCTTCAGCGGAGACAACCCCCCGTCCCGGGAGTGGGCGACGCGCGGGGAGGAAGAACCGCTCTGATCTGACAGCCGGACGCAGTTGCTTTTCTCGTCGGATTCCCTTTCACCACTAATTTCCGTATCTGCGCTCTCAGATAGATCTACACACGTCCGCTGAGAACCTCGCTCAGGTGAAGATAGCATCTTGCGATGAGCCAGACCCATTTTCCACTGAAGTGAGTAAATTGCGGTTGGATTTGACCAGCACACGTGGAATGTCTGTAAGACTCGGACTCTCATTTCCGGTTGGACTTTGCGCAACAGCTCAAGGACAAAATACCTTCTGCGTGACGATGAAAATTGCTTCTCTGTCATTCAACACCGTTTTCAAACGTTGTTATTCGCAACTTAAACTACAAACTTCCTGTTGTTGTACCTCAAGCAGCAGTGACACGTTGTTATGACAACGCGTGCAGATTCGGACCAACGAACCTCGTTTCCACCCTGGAGACGACTCTCCCTCCTCACGACCTGACCTCCACACCCGTCCCTTGGTTCGAACTTGTTGTCGTGACTCTGTGCGAATCTTGGTTCGCGCTTTGACCCAAAGCTTACAGAAACATCTGATTCACAACACTTCCTTCCGTGTCCCCACCCTCTCTATTCCTCTATCCATACACCACGGCTCACACGGCGCATCGGACTCCACACTGTCGCATTAGTAGCAGAGGTGGGGAGACGTAATTAATAGATCCGCGGCCGCTGTACGTAACACGTCTCATCACACACCCAGCGTGTCCAATAACAGCCCCGCACAAAATACTAATGTAATCCGCACTGGATTGCGGTGGTAATGAGGGACTGAGGGAAGGGATCTTGTTCTGGGCGGGACGGGGGAGGGGAGTGACACATCGCGTGTGAAGAGCGAACAATCAGATTCTGTGTCGTTGAACAGAGAGGATTTTGAATTAAAAATTGTTGCTGTGATATGAGCTGATTCAACCAAGCATCCTTGTAAGTACTGAGAATCATACTGAGCATTTCAACACGTTCAAAGGTATCTGTCGGTTTCTAATCCCAGTACCAACTCGGAGGATCTCTTTCCTGTGACAGCATAGATAAAACAAAGGTTGGGATACGTAAGGGTATCGCGTGTCTGTGTGTTTTTCTGCCATTAGGGCCACTGCAGGGAGATTCAGCATGCACTCAGCGACGATGAGACCGAATCCGACTCGTACAAACAGCGGACCGGTGCATCTGGCACGAATTGGGTCGCACCACCGCAGGAGGGGGAGGTGGATCCAGTCAAGGCGACCGACACAGAGCCCCAGGCTGGAACAGGACAGAGAGCCTGAGCCAAAGGTGGACTGCAAGAAATTCCGAAGCTGAATCTGTACCTGCAGGTACTGCAGCCAAACAGAATGAGACCAGCAGAGAAACCAGGCAACAAACCTCAGACATGCATCACAATACCGAACTGAAGAGACTCTCCGAACACCACAAGAATGCTGGTGAAGTCCTGATCTCGATCGCAGGATGGATGAACAGCCAACAGAATGGATTCGTATCTCAGTGCCACGCACACATCAAAAGGTGTTTGACCAATTTGTCCTCAACAAGCGAAGCACATTGGGCACAACGCCTCAGCAAATCCCAGTGACAGACTCGAGCACTTCAAACGCCCTCAGCTGAGACCCTGCGCCTTTGCACGGAAGTGGACGACTTTCGGCTGTCAGTGCATTGAAGAAAACAGAAAACTTTTGACAAGTCGATGATCATCCAGTTGTTCCTGCAGCTTTGCGTCAAAGAAAACACGGAAATAGCAAAACACACACGCAAAGCGGCAGGTGTTGTGAGGTGTTCCCTTTCAAAGGGAGTTTCTATTTACGGGCCTCAGCCGACGTGGATTAACCCAGATTCAGCCCTGGAGGCGCAGATCGCAGGGGCGGCACGTCTCACCGTTACATACAGATCACACCAAGGACGTTGTTGGCGGGTCAGAAGTACCCGGTGTTGAAACGTAACTGTGTACTTTCCACTCAACAATCGTCTGAGTGAAAACTTTCCAAACACCAGGGTCAAAACCTCAACTTGTGGTACTCCAAACAACACACCATTCAGGTTCAATGACAGTGGATGTTTCAATCAAAAGTAGATTTTTGGAAACTCTTAAGAACTGTACAGATAGATCTTTCTTCTTTTTGTTTTGCAAAATCCTTGTTTGAAATGATATTAATTTAAAAACTCTCTTGCCATGGTGCAATTTGAACCTGAATGGTGTGTTGTTTGGAGCACCTCATATTGACCTTTTGACCCTGGTCTTGGGTAGTTTTCACTCAGACGATCGTCTGAGTCAAAAGTGCACTGTGCACTGTGCACTTTTGACAACCAGGGCATTCTGACACTCCGACAACGTGATGCCTCAAACCTGTTTTCGTAGTGCAGAAGGTACGGAAGGATGTGCAGAGCCTGCACACATCCCAGTGTTTCTGACGTGAGCACGCATCTGCAACCGGCCGTGCGTGTGCACAACACCGGACGAAAATGCATTGTCACTGGTTATGAGAAGCGAACGTTGCGTGGACGTCTGGCTTCGGGGTGAACAGCGCGAAACAGAGGAGCAGGGGGTGCACCCTGAGGAAACACGAAAATTCATCATCCAGGGAGGGACTCCGATTTTGACCCTTGGTTTGCCACAGTCCAAAGTGATTCAAGTCGGCCACGGAGAAACTCTCAGGACTACCATTGTTTGGTGTCTCAAGTACAGGCAGCGTTAGATGGAGGCAGACCGCCGAGGGTCTGTACTTGGAGGTGTGGATAATAGCGCTGACGTCACAGTACACACACAGACTCGGGACGTCCCCACCCCCTCCCCCTCCTCCTCGTGTTTCTCACACATCTGCGCTGCAGCAGGACTTGTGAATGTGTCCAAACAGAGAGGCGAGCGCGTCAATGCGGGGGTAAACAGCGTAACCGGAGTCCGGGGCGGGGCGGCGGGGCGGCGGCGCGGCCCATTGTGGGCGACGCTTTTCAGCGGGCGACGCTCGGGGAGGTTCTGTTGACCAACAGTCCCCCCGCCGAGGCTAATCCGTCTCCTCCCTGAAAGCACCGTCTGTTGGGCAAAACAGGGAAAGAAGTTGTGCTTCAGTCTTGTTCTGTATTTGTTTGGTTGTTCCCCTCGTGGACGGACCAGGGTCCGGGTTCCAGACCCAGTTCTTTACCAGGGTCCGACCTGACCCTCGCGATGGGGTCCCAACTGGACTTTACATGTCCAGGGTTGGGGACTGGGCCACAAGAAATCTGCACCTGCCAGAGACGAAAACGAACGTGCTGTGGAAACACGACACAATCGAATCTTCTCAAGAGCAACTCCAAGTGCCGCCAAACCATGACCTCTTTTTGACACCCACAACATTCCTGCCAGATCAAGAACCACGGACCATTTATCAAAATTTTCAAATAGATTATCAGGCAACATGGATGACTCCCTGTGGGCTAATTAGCGAGAACAAGGGATAAAATCAGAAGAAAGTCGCTCGATAAGATGCTGCGTCACAGATTGTCTGGGAAAAGTGGAAATTGGCCCTATTTTCTGCGGAGTGGCTGGTGCGGCTTCTTTTGTGAGCGCGATGCATAGGCGTCCCGCCGACAACAAAGACAAGGCCCAGATGGAAGGGGGAGGAGATCTGGGCGCGAGAAGAATTCTTCTGGGAGAACCACCAGTTAGGCTTCAATACCTTGCAACGAGAATGCCAAGCCAGCCAAAAGATAACTCCGCAAGCCTCTGCACGGACAAAAGTCGGACCACAGACCTAGGTGAGAAAAGTCACGTGTTACGGACAACCCAAATCAGGATTTGGTGCCGAACACTAGTTTCTCCGTGTCCGGAGGACACATATGGGTCCGTTTTACAGCAGCTCATTTCCAATCTTTCTGTCAATTTCCTCAGATGTCGTCAGTGCCTCCAGCGCGGGGTACACAGGAGCACTTCATTACCTAAATTACGTCGGGTCCTTCTGGCAATTTAGCTTGTTCCTTCGCCAGCTATATCTGGAGCTGCATTGGCGCTTACACGATGAAGACGCCGTGTAATACGGGGCACCTTAATCGGCTCAGGATTAGTGACGTGACGTAGGCCTTGCGAAGAAAATTGCGAAATGGATCTTCCTCTCCGAACGTGTGATCAGAGGCCGGACAAATCCACAGATCTCTGATGGAGAGTGGTGAAAGGCGCTGAACCTGTACAGATATGTGCACTCCTCCCATCGACAGGGACGAAGTTTATCCAAGAACTTACCGCTCGCTGGACAACAATCGCCTCAATTCTCTCGCAGTGCACTCCCATGCATGTCAGGTACCAACACCCATCAAACAGTTCTGCATTGAAACAACCAGGTACGAGGGAATCTTTCTCAAAAAGCACTGTTCCGCAGAACCTGAGCTTTCAATGCGCACTTCAACTTAATTGATTGTGTTTCCACATTGAGAAGGAAACCTGTGACGAGATACTTCCCCATTCCATTCCATTTTTTTCTGTCCAGGCACCTGTGCTTTTTTATTCAAGTTTTGCACAAAAGCACGGTTTCTATTTTTCACAGACGCTTGTGGATTGCATGACGACTGATTGGACCGTTGCTTAATGCAGAGAGGATTTCAGGTGATAAGGGCGCAGAAGGTTCCAGAGCCATAATGATGCCCAGCCACTTGCACCTCAGCGGGCATCCGTCTGCGGAGTCTTCAAAACAACTTCGGAGTCAAAGTTCTGCGAAGTTGTTTCGCTCGTCATTGACACGAAAATTTTGGAGTGTGTGAGAACTCCAAGGACACTTCCGGCAAACGAGACTTCCGGTACAAAGAGACTTTCGGTCTTGGGACTTCCCGTACATAGCGACTTCCGGTCAAACAACTTTCCGGTCCAATGAGATTTCTGGTATGGGGACTTCCGGTCTGAGACTTCCGGTGATGAGAAGCAAATGATCTCAGTCAAAAACAAACACACAAGTCAGTTTGCCACACTGAACGAACCGTGCGTTGTGTTCATGTTCTCGTCAACAGTCGCTGTGCCGTCGCTGCAACGCAGCGGCTAGAGACCTCTTCAAAAACTGCAACGCGTGACGCGCATAGTGCGAATTATTGCCTCAGAATGAATCTCCTCAGTCAGACCCAAAGAAGCACCCAGTTCGGTCACCAAGACAGAGCGCATCAGTTCGACCCTGCAGTGGAGCAGCGACGGAATCTTCCGCACTGACTCAGGTGTCGCTTCCTCGCGGAGTCTTCGCTCCTCTCGCACCGCTGAACCCTCCCGCGTTGCCTTTCACAAGTGAGTACACATCTCGCGCTCGATCGATCAAACTCCAGAAACACACACGCTCTCCGTCAAACCGTTTTACCCAGCAGACGTCACTTTTCTGTGTAAAACGGACAACGCTTGCAGTTGTGAGTCTTCAAAGTAAGATCTGTGTCAAAGTGACGCCAGAACATTTCTAAAACGGCGAGTACTGTACATTTCTTTTTTGCTGTCACCTCAACCAGACGCAGACAAAACACAGCTTGACCCCAAACCTGACAGACCACCCACATCAAGCCCCGATTTTCATCAAAGTTCAAAAAGAGTCGCACTTTCTTTCACAACACGTCTGACACATCTCTCACTCCCTCACACCTCAATCATACGCGCTCGCACACTCACACCACACACGCTCGCACACTCACACCACACACCCTCGCACACTCACACCACACACCCTCGCACACTCACACCACACACGCTCGCACACTCACACCACACACCTTCGCACACTCACACCACACACGCTCGCACACTCACACCACACACCTTCGCACACTCACACCACACACGCTCGCACACTCTCACGACACAACCCGAACACACTCACCAAGGACACAGATGTACTCAGTCAATTGTCAGTGACATTTAAATGCATTGCGGGAATAATTGACGTGAAAAGAGCCGTAAAAGCCAAACCTGCGTGGCAGTGAGATAATCCCATTGTTCTGATTGACACTTAATCCGTGTGTAAATCCCACTCTGATTAATCCTCCTCCATTCTCTTGATCCCGCTTGATCCGGTCAATCTGTCTGCGCGAGGCGCTGGACGCTGTGCTGTGATTGGCTCACGCAGAAACGCAGTGCTGGGATTGGACGAGCCAGAGACGCTGTGTTCTCATTGGCTGACGCTGCGGAGACGAGGTGCTGTGATTGGATGAGGCAGATGCACGAGTCCCTGGTTTCCTCCACTCGTTTCACACGCTGCTCGTCCTCTGGTTCTCCTCCCGCCGTTAGATCTCAACAACGTCTCAATTCAGCGCAACAGTCAAGATGATCAATTCTCCTTCACTTTGACACACACGCCACGAGTGCCAGATATCGAAGCGGCTTTTCCTGGCGGCTGGAGCGATGGTCCTTTGTGCTGCCTCGGTGGCTTTTGTGTTCTGCGGAATAGGACGGGAATAGTGATGCCTCCGTCACAATGGCGACTTCCTGTTTCTTGAAGAGGCCATTGTGAGTAAGAGGTGCGCAGGGATCGTCCCTTTTGTTGCGGACATATGCGGCAAATACAAAACGGGTGCTATTGACCTGCTGAGCCTGCTGAATACAAGGTGCAGAAGGGCATGTGATGGTTCCGATGGAACTGTGACACACCATTGTGTGTGTTATGATTTCCAAAATTACAACCCTGTAAGGATGAAGATTATAGGATCTGGCTCTCTCAACCATTTGTGTGCAAATCCCCATGTACTTTTGAGGGGAAGTTGAAACAAAGCAAACAACCACGCAGAGAAAACATCAATCCATGCAAAAAACACTCAACTGACTCTCTTCGCCTCGACACACCCCACAAAACAGCAGTGGAATTTAGGTTTTCAAGGCCATCACAGTTGTTTCATTGTGAGCTCTCGATCGATGCCAGAAACGTTTGAAGACTGTTCCACAGACAAGCGCACGCTGAGACGCGTTGCGTGTTCTCAAAGTTGCAGATCAAGACCAAACATGCATCTCCGTGGACGACGCCAAAGGATAAGACAGGAAGCATTGGTTGTTCAATTATTCAAGCAGATTGGTGAACTGTAAAGATTCTCTAGCCAGAGTTGTGTTTTGGACGTCTGAATGAGGCTCATAGCTCGCCTCATCAATGGCTTCGATGCGCTGTGCGTGTTGTAGAAACCACCTTGAGACGTGCAGCTGTCTTCAATGGGCGCCGCGCCAACAAACCGTGCTTCTCGCTCGGCTATGGACCACTCAAGACTCAACGATGGAACTAAGAGTCTGCAACTTTTGCAGAGACGTGTTTCGTCCCAAAACTTATTTTTGTGATCGTAGCACTGCAGAGTTAACACAAAAGAACCACACAAGGTTGCATTTCTTCTCCCCAAGGCAAAATATATAGTTTTATCCTTGCGGAAGGGCAAAAAAATGTTCTAGGTTTTCCACCAGTTTTATGAGCATTGAATTCACGGACAACGGTCTTGTCAGGTCTGCGTTGCTTCCTGACCCCATCGTTGGTTGCAGGTCCAAGTCTCGTTCACAGTGGCGGAGTCTCTCCGAGCACAGCCCTCACATTGGCACGCACAGAACCAAACCACACAGGAAGAGAGGCTGATGGTGCTCCACCTTCCACACCCGAGGTCAGGACAACGCCCCATTTGGGTTGTGGGCCTGCAGCGCGTTGGTGAAATACTCCACCAAACGTCACGTCCGTGATATTCTGTGGTACGAAGGTGCCGGAGGGGACGTTGTGAGCAACGGGTGGAGTCGAGCACAGTCGAACACTCGTGGGTCTGTGCCGAACCTGACCAGTTTACACACATGCACCAGGAGTCTGTCTGTCTGTCTGTCTGTCTGTCTGTCTGACACACAACACCCTTGGACGTGACTGGTCAGGTGAGGTCACCGCAATCCAACCAGAAATACCTCGCAAGATCAAGGGGACACCAACATGGCAGCGAGTCTTACAGATCCTATCCAAACCAACTTCACCTACGTCAATCAACGATTCCTCCGCGAGACTTAAATCATCTGACGACTGCAATGCACACACATTACCATGTGATGATGATTGCACAGCATGTGGTGAGTGTTTGCATTGCAGTCAGTTTGGATGATACCATCACTCTCTCCCGATTCAGATCCACGCGTGAGCGCAGCATCGCACGTCATCATATATAATTCAGCAGGCATTCTGCTGCCACTCAGTCTCGGCCAGCATGTAAAACAAATAGATCACCTGTGTATGTGCGCAGCTCCAAAATTAGATCATGTCTGCATGATTTTCACTTTTTGGTAAAATGGTCTTGCTCGCCAGTATTCTTGTCTTCCCATGCAGGGGTTTTTCGTTTCACCCCGTTCACTCAGTGAAGGTCAATGCAGTCGCCCGTCCTTGAGACACGCATACCTTGATACTCCACAACTCCAGATCAAAAAGACTTGTTTGTTTGTTATCTCTGGTGGAGATATCAGTGCCAATTGTGGGATCATTCTGCTTTCCAGCATGCGAGGGAGGTTTCCATATTACCTGCCGTACCCTGTGTCTGTCGATCTTCGGTACAGAAAGGCACACGAGAGAAATTGTTTTGGATGTTGCTGGTGCAATTAGTTGGTACGACAAAAATAATTCATCAAGGACAACGTTGAACCCTTGAATCCAATTACTCCAGACAAACATCCAAACTCCACTTCCTTTTTGCGGAACCTGTGAGGTGAGCTGAGACAATTAATTCCATCGAGAATTCTGTCTGTCTGCTGAAATCCAAATACTCCAGGCCAACAGCAATCAGCAATGAAGCTAAGGGGCAACTTAATGGCCACAACAAAGAAAATACCATTCTCTGAGGACATTGGTTGTTTTGGTCACGGAAACACAATGTTCCACAAAACACCCAAAGTTCGTCACAATGTCAGTTTCAACTGTCTGAAGCGACCCGCAACCAGCAACGAACGTCAGTCGACGAGGTCAACTCTTCTGCGAGAACACAGATTTTGTACCCGAAACAAAATGTCGAGTGACCATTTTCTTGGGATCCCAATCATTTCAAAGGATGATAAACCCAGTCACAACTGCAGGGAACTTCGTGAAGTTGGTTCGAGTGCGTGAGGGAAGTGATCAAAACACGTCATCACTGTCCATCTCATTCAAGGGCTGCTCAGTCTGCTGTCTGGCTTCTTGTCTCTGATTCAACTCCAAATTGAGCAGCGGGAATAGGAAATGGGAATGACGACCTCGCGGCCCAAACAAACGTCCCTGGGCCCCGGGTTCCACTGCGGCCTCCTCCCATTACCACGCTATCTCCCCGAACCACCCCGCAGTCTAATCTTGATTTAGGGAGAAGCAAATTAAAAGCCTGATCTTTGTTTATTAGGGAAAGCTGTGTTTTGTGAGTTTTGGTGCAGTGCTGCGCTGAAGGCCCCACAAGCCTGATCAAAGACCTCTCTGTAACAACGTGACGTGACAGACGCACGGCTTCGGACCAAGTCGGGTTCCACTGTCAAAGTGCTTCCTTTTCCTCCAAGACAACCACGCTGACTCGGTGTATCACAGAGTCGTTGAAAGCTGCTTCTTCTTTTGCCTCGGGAAGCAGGTGTTACACGAGGAACTCGGACACACTGTGGCAAAGACGTCATCGAATGGACGCGCCCTGTCCCTGCGTAGGTAACAATAATTGATACAGACAAACTGAGTTCAGGAAGTCCAGGCAAAAAATCCTATAACAGCGAACAAGGCGTCAGCAACTGCGCTTTATTTAGACCGACCGATAGATCTACCGCCTTCGTTTTCCATCCCCAATTTGTTGGATAAAATAGTCTGTTGTCATGACACAATTGCCTTGGTTGCAGGACGTGACAAAAGAAGCTCCCCAAACAGCTTTCACATTCAATTCACGCGGGCCACCTGTATTCACTGCGCTCCTTGTCTCCCTCTCCTCCATCACCAGGACACAAAGCAGACGTGTTTGAGGAACTGAGGCAATGGAACTTCAGCAGTGTGTGTTTCGTTCCAACAGCAAAGCATCAACCAAGACCAAGAGCCTACAAAACCACCGCCACGACGCTCAACTGAAGGGGTGAGTCGTTCGACTTGTCCTACTGCTCATCTCAACACTTGTGCAGACACAACTGCTCTGGCTTTAAAGCCACACATTCCACAACTCACCCCCAGACACCACTATGGATGGGGTCACCTGCAAACTCGCTCACCCCACGGGAGTCCACCACACGCTTTTCCCAGCAAAGGTAGCAGTGGATAATTAGATGTTTGCATGACTAAATGAGGCGTGATACGTCAGAGTTAGAGTGCCACAGCAGCAGACATCAAAGGCTTGGCTGCACCATTTGGAGTTTCCATGACTGGGCCCCGGCAGAAAGGTTCAGTATGCTAATGGAACCATTGCAGGTTCTGCCCCATTAAGTTAACATGATATGTATCGCGATTGCCACTGAACAGACAGGTACAAAAACTTCCCTGTCAAACACCAGAGTCAGGAAGCCAGCTCACCCCACACGCTCCGTCTTAGAAGCTGAGGTGAAGACCAAATTTGGTCAGCACTGAACTCGCCTGACCTCAGGGGCCTGGTTTTTCTCCAGCTTCATCACCCATCGCTTACACTTCACCAACATCATGTGAGTCCAGGAGCCAGCGGATTGTACGAGATCTGAGAGGCCATCAGCACAAGAAATTTTCTTGGTGCTTGTTTTTTTTTTGGGGGGGGGTACGAAATAACCGCGTCCATCTCTTTTCAGCAAGGATTCGACCCTGACTTCAGAAGTTGGACACACTCCCCCGGTTCCTGGGCACCAGCGTGCTGCACACACTGCATTAGCGACTGTTTGCACGTTTTCACAGAGCTCGAGAGCTGATCAAACACACAATTCTGAAGCAGAACAAGTGCGCTGCGAGGATCCAGTGTTCCTCTTCGTGTCAATTTCTGAGGAGACTGAGAGGCGACAATTCTCCCACACCAAAATTTCAGACACGTGCCGCAGCGTGCAACAAAACTGAAAACGCTTGAAACGCTTCTGGAAAGACTAAATTTCCTGCCAATGAACTTGACACCAGTATCACGAGCCTGATACATCAATCCCTCCCATTCAGGCAGAAACGTTCCTTTCCACGCCTCCCAGTCTCTTCAGACAAAAAAACGCCCACTGATGTAAACCGCTGTTAATTGCAGTGTTTTTGTGTTTAAATGACGGCAACGCTTTCCAGTGTTGTCCTCGTGGGGTTTTCAAGTACATTAACATCAATGGAAAAAGAGACTGCACACTCTGAGACACTGACTGATAACCAACATCCATTTTGAAGCATATCGCTGACAATGATTGTCTCAAGTCTATTGTTTCGGCGCCTCATGTGGTGCACGTGAAGCTCAGTCGATGACTCTGGCTTCGTTCTCCGTTTATTTCCCCGCAAGGATCGGGATCCAGTGATCGGAGCCCAAGACATCAAGCAGAACTGTTCACAGGGCTCCGCCTCGTGTGTTGCTTCCCTCCATCCATTAAAATTCATGGCTTTGTCCCCTCGCAGTATCAATTAAAGCTCATTTCCAGCCATTCCAAGGCTCTTTGCGGCTTCGTCTGCTTGTTACGAGTATCAAGGATTTCAGCTTTTATTTCTTCATTTGATTGAAGTCAGAAGCTGGCTTATTTGAGACTCTTTTTCTTGTTGCTTGACGCGTACAACTTGCTGGTCAATGGGAAAGAATGAACTTTGACCTTCTCGGCAAATGGCCGGAAGTGGCAAAACTTGTGGTGAAATCACCGTTCGTGGAAAGGCACGACTCTGACAGTGTTCGAATCAATTGTGAATGCAGTATCATTCCACGGAAACACCCGCTCTACACAACAAACAACCGCGGCTCTAAATTTGATTTTCAAATGTACGCCGCAGATTTTCAACGACAATGATGGAGCGTAATTGCCTCAGGCGATGTTCCGTTGGGCCCTGGGTTCGTGGGAAGAATGGACGGGCGCGATGAGCGAATCTAATCCTCACGCTGTGAACGTTTGGATTCGTTCAGCAAGCGTGAATTTACTCACAAGGAGCTGGGAGCAAGTCTGGTGGCAAAATGAACTTTTGGAGACGGTACGTTAGAACACCCAACCTGTGAACAAACCACCTCGTAACTTGGGAAGAGGAACAACCCTTGTCCCTGGGTCTCCTGACTGGTTGTGGCAGTGTGCAGAACCTTGTCCCTGCCTTGTCTCTGGTACGTTCGTCGCAACGTGACGTTCACCAAGTCTGAGACACGTTCCATTTCAGGGCTCAGATCAAGCACGTTTGTGTTCACGTCGGTACGACCGAGGCACTCAGGTCCACACACAGGACATGCAAATCGAAACGTCAATCCTGTCAACACAAACGCCAGCTGGCGCGGAACCAGATCAAGGAATTGGTGAAAGAAGCCGACGTCTGTGGAATATTTTGTACCACAGGCACCAAAAGTGGGATAACATGGGATCGCCCCCTCGATCCACCCCTGTCGAGCATCTAAAGCAACATTCGTCTCCAACTCTCCCCGAGTGCCCGCCTCGGTTTCAGCTGGTTCACTTCCTCGACGCATCCATCAGGCCTGTAAAGCAAATTGCGCCTATTACGGCTGCTTTCTGCTTTCCATTCCTAGTGTGGTGATACAGGTAATAACCTGGCTGCAACACAAGGCCTGCAGGACGCGAAAACAATCTGCGTCTGTCTGGTCAGTCTGTGTCTCTGTCCCTTTTCTGTGGCCAACGACATGACTGATCTTCTTGCTGGACTTGAACGTGGACGATTTTCCGTTTGGTCAAACAACACAACTCTCGTCAAACAATGCCAACATTTTCGTGTTTTGAACTGCCCAGGAACAAGAAGCCGCGCAGATTCCCACAATCCCCATCATCCCTCTTGCACCTTGAGTGTGTGGATTATTTTGTCGTGTGGAAATATTTGGAGAGTCGGAGCTGTGTGCGCGGTGCGGGGTCCGTCCTCTCAGGCCCCACCGGGAGCCCAATCCATTAGACGGCATCACAGCGGACCCTGGCTTCCCTCAGACAACAGCAGAACGCTCGCAGTCTGATTGCGATTCTCACCTCTGCGAATGAATGGCAATCACACTGCGAGCAATCTTCCCATGATGGTTGACCAAGCGACATCCGCTGAAATTTCACCCCTTGACGCCATGGCTGGTCTCTTTTTCGCCCAAACCTTCGTTCCTGGTCTATGGAATACGTCGTAGATCTCTGCACCAATTAGCAAGTCAACACATGGCGAGGCCTTCGAAAGTCCTTGGCAAACAATGCATTCCCTATTCCTTCTGCTGATACAAAATCATTCAAGCACACAGCCACGGTCTTATTGTATACCTTCATTTATATTTTATATTTCTGTCAATGATACTGTAAAAACTTACGGTTCTGTTACAATCAATCATGACGTCGTGAGTTTGTGCCAATTACGATATTTGGACCCTTTTCATTCAATAAAAGCACCAGAAATGTAGACACCGCCCGCACTATTGAAGCTGCTTCCGCATCATGACAGCCAAGCACAAAACCTGAGGAAATGTCCAACACAGCGCTTCAGACCGTCTGTGAGGCGAACTGCTTAGAGTGTCCCGTCGCTGTATCCTCACGGAGCGATACCCTACAGAGTGAACACGTCATAAACAGCAATAGCAAACTGACATGATGATCAAATCAAGCGCACTGCAGGAATGTAGCCGACGCAGACTCATCCAGGGCGACGTCAGTTTTGTACTTTATTACGAGTTCCGGACCCCGGACGTCACAGCGCGAGGCGTGTCTCCTTCCGCCCAAAGACGTTTTGCGATGAACACAAGAAGTCCATTTGAGTCGATCCAGATTAGCAGATCTCAGGTAGATTAATCAGGCTCAGCCTCTCCTTGAGCCTCACCTGGGAGAGACCATCCCACACACCCACCCACCCACAGTCTCAGCTCCCGGACGCTCCTGCGACGATCTCGGCATGTTTGCCTCAACACAGACGTCCCAAGTTTCGTCCGCCCACGGATGTGGTTATGAGTGATCGGACAGCGTGTTTTACAGCCTCATACGCACAATATACGACACTCCGCACGTCTCCTAAACCACGGTTTCTTCCCGTCATTTGCTCGTACCCATGTCTATGAATGTTGTGTATTGCAATCGTCAAGGTAGCAGAGTGTCTACTTCTCGTCTTAAATCACAGAGGAAATCCTTTCATTGCTTCTGTGTATTTCCTGACAAGAATCTGACGATTCCAAAGATCGTGTTCGGATTCATCAAGGCTGTTACTGTTACTGTTACACAAGGATGTCTGTCGTATCAAAAAACTCCCATTTCAAGTTCATTCAAGGATGCCTTTGCCTGCGCTGCGCATTTCTTCTTGGCTGCAGACTTTGCAAACACACCGTGGTGTTCACGATGAATGACACGCGAGAAGCGTAAAATTAGATCTGACATTTTAAAATGTCTCAAACACGGCAAGGAATTGCGCTGCAGGGAGGCAGCTTCAGATTTATGGTCCGCAAGATTTTTTTCAACTTCACATAAAGGTTCCAAAACAGGAACAAAAAAAGGTTTTTGTGCGTGATTAAAAATTTACCACCACAAGCGATGAAAACCACACAAATTGATTTCCAGTGCTTCAAATGCTCGGACACTCAGCTGCGTGGTGCTAGACACGGACGAGCAGTACTCAACAGACTGCAGGTCGGACGTGATGTGGCGTATTCTGTAAGCGACACGAACCTTCTATAGAACCAAGTCAAAAGTCGCGTGAAAAACCACAAATTCGTGGGTTTCAAGTTGAGATTCACGCCGTGATTTCAGTCCCTATGTCGAACATGTCACGATTCTCTGCGAGACTTTTGCAAACAGAAACACATGTTGTCCGTCCTCACGAACCAGCCCCCTTCTCATGCAATCTTATCAGAAAATCAAATTCTTCTCCAAACGCAAAAACGTCTCCACAGTCACGGACCAAACAAAACACAGACACTTGTTACCCGATTGATTTCGCACACAGGCGAGCCTTCTTTTTGTGATTTGAAAGAAATGTTTTTGTCAAAGCAATGTCTGGCTGCGCCGACACACGAACCAGAACCACATAGATTTGCTGCGACAAACGTGAAACGCCCACGTCCTCATTTCCCCAACCCCTCTAAGAAGCACTGGACACACGGGTAAACAATTTCCACAAAACAAGGATCACGGTGAGTTTTCATTGGACGTCGCTGGACTTGTCACGTCCACGTCTGAAGTGAAAAGGCCTTTTGGCTTTGCATCTGCACCGTGTACGTGGTGCTCTCACTGCACTTCTTTGCACGACTGGTGGCTCCGTCCACAACGCAATCACACCGCCCGTAATCACGCATAGATTCACACTCAACGTCTCTCGTCAGCCATTCCAGAAAGACGATTTTCCTGTGGGGTGTCGTGCACCCGCACCGTTGAGCAGAACACAAGCTGCGTAGAACCGTCAGCAGTCAAGATACACACGACCAGACGTCGCGCCCCTGGAACGAGCCTTTTCCACGCACAAACTCCATCAGGGAACCAACTTGCAGATCTGCGCGCAGATCAAAGGCGCTGAACCACGTCACACCCTGCATCAAGTATGCATCAAATTCCGGCGAACCCACGGCAGATCTGTACTGCGGAATTCCTCAGACCACGCAATGTTTGTCTCAATACCGCTCTGGAGGAGACAGAGAACCGACGTCTGCACAGACTCAACTGAAAGACCCATGAATATTTTCAAGGCTCCGCGTCCTCACAACCAAACGCATTCTCACACAGACAACTCGTCCGGATGTCTCACTCAAATGCATCCTAAGAGAAACCACTCCGTGCAAACATCCCAAAAAGGACTGCAACACACTTCCAACTGCACACCTCACGGGACACACGACAAAGAGACCCTCGCACTTTGTATTCAGCAGGCCTTCCCAAAACACTACCATATTTGCCGCATTGTTCCGTTTCCAAGAACCCGGTACATTTTTACCTATTGGGACCCACAGCACTGGAGCTGCAAATGCTGGCAACAGGGCATTCCTTACGTTCCTATGCTCCTTTAATTCTCCTTTGTTGCACGGGCTCCACAAGCCTTTCACAAAGAGATAGACGTTTGACGAACGCAGTGGGCGTTTAACACCCTTCCTTGGTGGAATCCTTTGTTTTCGCTTTTGTATCTCCAAAAGATCCACGACTTTCCTGTTTGTGTTTGCTTCTCCTGTTCCTTGCTGGGCACACAAAATTAACGAGACGATCTCCACAGGTCAATCTGTTCTGTGTGTGATGTATCTGAGGCCTTTGACCTGTCACAGAATTCTCTCCCACTATATCATCAAACAACAAGAAGATGACAGAAGCGTTCACCCCCTGGTTGACGCAGACGCTCAATTATTCCAGACTGTGTGTATCGCTGCCAGATTCTCCTTCCAGGCACGCAATTCTGTCGCGCCTGCGATGTTCAGGAGACCCAACGAAGCAGATGTCCAACAGTCGCTGCAGGCGATGTGTGACCAGATGCGTTTTCCCTGGATTCCTTGTATCAACAGTCCGCTCAGCGTCCCGGGGCAATCCAGATGACTTGCGCGGTAATGGTTGTCAGATGATGAGTCCCTTCCAGATGGGCTGGTGCCCACTCAGCTGTGTTTATCCGTCACAGAATCAGATCAATCAGGCCACTCCGGGGCCCCATATCAAGATCTCTCCACTGCCAGATGTTTTCAGTGTCCAATGCAATGTTGCCTCATTTCTGTCAGATTCCACAACAACAGTGGCAGTGGCTGGTGTAAGAAGCTGACGATATCCCACACAGTGAACTATGTTTGTTGAAACACAACAGCAAAAGTTAATTTTGGACACCAGAGAAACGCGACACAACTATCCAGACAATGTTTCGTGAAGGAGCGTTTGACTCAAACGGCTGTCACTGTGTAATTCTGCAAACAGTCTGCAGGCAGTTCGACGATGACGTCTGTTGGAGGTTTCTGTCACGACGCCAGATGCACGTACGTGTGACGTTCCACCCCAAAAACCTCCGGTGCGTGCGCAGTCGTGACGTAGTGTTCGCACTTGCGTGTTCGAGTTGATAAGGTCCCTGTTTACGCTGCTTCTCCGCAGTGCCTGCCTGCCTGCCTGCCAGCCTGACTGTCTATGTTCCTCGGTTCAGTCTCAGGCTCTTTACCTATCTACACCCTCAAACTCAAAACCACTTGGAAATGTCCCAAATGACGCGCTTTGGTCAACCGGACAAGCTCGCATGACAGCTTTGCTTTCTGACGGCTTCAGCAGCAAGCCGATGCTTCCTTCACTCGCAGCAACTGACATACTTTGTGTTCTGGACAAGGGCCCCTGAAGGACGTGATGTCCTGACGTGGACTACGTGTCCTGTTCGGGACATAGGCAGGAGAACCTTTTGCAGTGTACGCGGGCGACAGTGCGCCTGCGCACCACGCATTGATCCTTCTCACTGCTGCATGAATGGAGGCTTCCCTCCACCCTGCTGCGGAGCGGAGCACACCTAGCGCTGCAGTCAACTGCAGCTGCAGCAGCAGGCGAGCCTGCAGAGAGCGAGCGAGGCCAGATCCATGTTCAGCAAAACAGTGCCGCTTCACCAGCGATCATCGCGGGCGCTTCATCACGCACGGGACCAAACAACGACACCCAAAAAAATCCAGCTGGACGGCGTCACTTTTTACAGTGAACGACGCACACCAATTGCTGCAGTGTGCAGCTCCAAACAAGAAAAACACGTCCAAGATGCCCAAATACAGTCATTGTGACAACCAAAACACTGGAGCCGCACCACAATGGGTATTTTGGTGCAAAAAATTTGTTGGAGTGCATGGGATCTTGGTGAATGCGCAGCCCCTGCAGCTGATTGCTATTGATTGGCCAGGTCGTTGGTCTGCGCGCGCACACTCACTCACACACACCAGGTGGCGCACGAGGACAGCGCCGACGCCACAACCACCAACCACCAGATGGGATCAAGGCCGAAGCCCAGATCCGATTGTCCAGGAAAAGAAGAACCACAACAAAGGCCTCTGGAGATCGAACACCTGTGAACCTGTGTTCGATAGCAATGGACACCAAAGTGACGAGCTGGACTCGCACGCTCTGGTAAAGTTGGTTGGGTCGGAGCACAAAGCCTCCCACCGACGAAACGTCGTCATTCTGGTCGGAGTTTGTGATAACAACACGGCTTGGCCACAGCAAAGTCCCCGCGCTCCCTGTGCTCTCCATATTTGTACTTGTGACGGCAAACTGTGCATTGCTTATTCACTCGTTCAGTGCGCCACGCACAGAAACGATGTCAAGGTCCCTCGATTGTTGTGGCTGGGTAATGGTTCAACTGTCATGCGACGCGCCAAATGGATGTGAACCGGCAATGCTTCGCTTTTGCAAGCCAACAACACAGCATAAAAGTGGTAATGGCACTCGCTTTCAAAAGAACCAATCATCACATAAATGGTACAATGTCAAAGGTGGTTCAATGCACGGACATATTTGCTTTGAAATGACTTGTACGAGTAGAAGATGGTGAAACATTCCTGGCAACGAACGCAGAAAGTTGAGCCAGCCAATTGGTTCAGCGGAGTCCAGGCACCTCGCAGGTCTTGGCTTCCTTTGCCTTGCCCACGGCACAACTCTCAAGCCAAGGTGATAAAATTCACTGTTTGTGAACTCCGTTGTTTGCAAATCATGTGCATAAGTTGTGTGCAGAACAACATTTCTTTACAAACGTGTGCCCAACTCACAGTGGGAGCGCGATCTATATCAACTGCGCGGTTTGGGGCCCAACATCCCTGACGCAATGTTGAAGTTTTCCCATACGTGAGTCAAATGAGCATTCTGTGTGCCCAACATGTGGATTTGCTTATATCCTCACGGACAACGAATCAGTGGAGGGGAACACCCACTGACAAGGTGTCCAAGACACAAAGCTGCACTGACCTGAGTTTCGTCTGCCCACCTCGCGGATCGCCCTCTCGTCTGCTTCCTCCTCCACTCCCCGTCCGACACTCTGTCGCTGGAACTCCGATTTCTATCCATTGCACAGTTAATTAACCATCTGTTCGGGTAACCAGACCAATGTTCATTTCTCTCTCATTTAGTCATTTCCATCGCGTTGTCATCTGAAACTGCCCAGCCTTTGACACACAAAGCAACCCCAACGTGCGGGTTTGGGGGGTTGAAGCTCATCACGGTTAATTTGGCACTTGTTTGCTTTGCGAGCCAAAATCTTCCCACCCCTGGTTTCGAAATACTGTAGTGTGAATTGCAGACTGGTTTCCTGACAAATGTTCACCCACACAATCTGTTCTTGAAACTGCAACCTGTACAGTCATGGACATTTCTTTTCAATTGTTTTCGTCTCGCACCTGCTGTTTGTTATAATTCTTACTTCTCAGACTGAAGCTTTGTGTGAACCAAGGAAATGCAAATTCTACAGGGTCGGTCCGGCCTTTGCAAACAAATCTTTGGTTCATGAAGGGACACTTCCGCGCGACCGTACGCGAACGGAGCAGCGTCAAGCCCTTCCCAGGAAGGTCATTCGATCAACAAAAGTTCACCGCAAAGTAAAAAATCATCCACCAAGTACAAAAAAAAAAAAAATACATAAATGTGATGAGCGTGATCCCTAAGATTATTTGTGAGTCGTGTCAAGAGGACATTCCCTGTTTGTGCAAAGCCCATGTCGTGACTGTGAAGATTTGGCGCTTTTCTCACAGTCTCGGAGCAATAACCAGTGCAAGACTCTCACCGACTCACACAGACGGGCACAGGTTGTAAGCACACGTCTGCAAAGTTTGAGTGCAACGTTAATGTCAAAGAGCCAAAAGTGTTGGTGCATTTTCTGTCCCAACTTTTTTTCCCATTTACACCTGAGAAAAATTCATTTTGTCGTAAACCTACCCAACACCACCTTCTCGTATTCTTGATTTCAGGTTTTTGCCGTGCGGACACGCACACCGAACTCGAAACTGCACGACGGTTTGCTCGGGACAGCGGGAAGGCGTCGAAAACTACGAGACGCACTTACCTCGATAAGCGAGAACCGAACCGTTCGTTTTGCTGTTGAGTACATCTGCCAAATGAACCCATCACTGAGGGAGCGGTCCCCCTTCGGCCGCACCGCCGCTGCATCCATTTCTTCGTCCTCCACACTGTCCACCTCGACCTTGTTCAAATCCCTGATTCGCTCCCTGGCCCGGGTCAAAAGGCAGATTTCACTGTCGCTCGAGCTTTCATTTTCGTCGGAATCCGCAGTTTGCTCCGTGGAGTGGGTTCGGACCGTGAACAGACTGGTCCGCAGGGGAGGAACCATCCCCTGCACCACCGAGTACTCGCACTCCATACTTCTACCCTTTTGCTTTTGTTCCAACTGGTTGTACTATCCCACAGGAACCTGCACAAAAACTCTCAAGAAGATCGCGCAAGTCTGTACACTGGATCAGTCTCTTGCCAAATCCATCCCTGGTCGAACTGTTCTGAAATCTTCGGTGTCACTGCAGTGCGGAACCCTCTAGAGTAGATCTTTTCAAATTTTAGACAAATCCAACTTCAACCAGCAGAGATCTTTTCCTCGCGTCAACATTGCATTAATTTGTCAAAAGTGTTTAAACTGAGAGAACCAGTTTGATCTTGTGTTTTGCTTTGCGATATTCATGAAAACAAATTTTGCACTGGAAAAACACACCTTTCCAAGAGTCAGCGACACGGTGTCACACGCCGTGACGGGTGCGTTCACGTCTGTGGTCGCTCTGTTCCGTTGCGTCAATGCAACTCGAGAACATTCCACGCTGCCCATGAATTTGCGTTAATTACCCCAAATGGGTCAAAACACAGGCAGATGAAGAGCTGGCGTCCGTGTGAACACATTCACAGCAGATCCGTCACGTTACTCACGTAGTCAACGTCAATGCGTTGCAAGGGAAGCTGCATCGCCCATTCGCGAGCCTGAGTATGCAGCAAGACCACGACACACTCAGTGTGAACCTGGCTTCACAAGGAGAACAGAAATTGTCCGAAACTTTCATTAATGACAGGATCCAGCCACACAGTGGTATTTAGCTGTTGTCACTCGAGTTCGGAGAAGCCAAACGCGGAACAATGTCAGACAACACGACCCAGCGAAACAAAGCAAATCGGACACCATCATTTTGTTTTCAACAGAAAGCCCAACACCCTTTGCTGGACGATTTTTTTTCCTGTGCAGGTGTCTGATGGTCCTGTGTGAAACGGCTCTGGACAGGAGAAATCCTTCGAGCGATCTTCCATCTCAACACCTGGATCTGTGAATCCACCGGAAACGACACGGTCCTGCTGGTCCTTTGTTTCCCACAAAGACTGAAGACAAAGCGCTGAAACGTTCGTTACCCGGTACTGTTGCCTGTTTGACAGGCGTAGTAAATGAGACACAGGTCACAATGTGGGTGACTGCCATGATCTCGATCGCAGGTTGACGCCACGCGTCTGACTGCTTGTACACGCGCGCTGTTTCCATTTGCGTGGACAAAACACAAAACATTTTCTCAGGTGAAAAAAAGCAACACAGTTCGGCTGAAATTGAAATCACATCACTGACCAAGTAAATCGCTCCGGTCTGTAACAACAATGCGAGCTTCGTTTCAACGAACGCTTGAAAAAGATGTGTTGTCAAAAACTCCGATTTCATTTTCGTGCGGTGTCGCTGGGTTCACGTTCCAAATTGACATCCATGGAACATCCGCAGTCACACACGGCTTGAACACGTCCGGGTTCGTCTGTCCACACGACATTAGCGAAGAACAAGCTGGTGATTGTTGATGCGCAAAACAACACAAAACGCAGCTGTGAAAAGTCTGCTGGAGGAAGCCAAATCCATTCACCGAATCTCGTTTTCTGTTCTCAAACTGCAGAAATTGTTTCTCGTGAAATGTGAATGCGGGATTCAGCTTCACCCCGGCACACCCTCCACGTGCTACGTGGGCGATAATAGAAGCGGCACGTACCTCGTTGAGCTGCGTGCACACCTTGTTGAAGGCGTTGATCCATCGGATTTTGGCCGGGGTCGGCATCTTGGGCTCCATGTCCATCCCCTCGTAGTGTGCGCGAGGAGACTCGAACCTGAAACACAATGCACACGTCTCTTGGTGTGTATGTGTGTGGCGTCCACAGTACATATACAGCAAGGTTTCAACGCAATGCATCAACCTCTGCGACTGAACCGCAACCTGGGTCATTTGAAGCAAGGAATCTCCAGTGCGGCAGACGAATCTGCAATTTGGTGAATTTCGTGCACGCTTGAATAAAGTCAACCTTGATGTTGTACCCACGCTGTTGGGACTCAGGATTTTCCGAGGGACCCAACTTCCCGGGGAACGCAAAAGCTGAGGGGGCTTTTGGAGAAGGATGAGTGGCACCAGGGCCCCTTGCATTCGTTACCAATGACCCTCCACGCTTTGGCGCACGCTCACCTGGGTGATCTGGGCGCCTCGCTGTTGCGGTGCATGGGGTCGTACTCGCGGCCGCCGCGGCCGCCGCGCTCCCGCGGGGACAGCGGCGCGTCGTCGCCGTAGCCGGGCGGCTCGGGCGGCTCGGCGTAGCCGCGCGACCCCGACCCGGGCGAGTTGTAGCCGCCGCCGCCGCGGGGAGGCGTCCGGTAGCCGCGCGGGGAGTCGTACCTGCCGGAGACATACGTGGGGGCCCGGTGAGGTCCAATTCATAGGGACCAGAAACACAGGCGTCACGTCACGCGCGACACAAAATTGCGACCAGAGTTGCGTTGCGCACTTTGCACAACCTCCGACTGAGACTCGCGAACATCCAGAAATAGGAAGATTTGGCGTTTCACAGTCAAGCCTCTGGGTGTTTCGATGGAAAATGCGAAGCACTTCCAAATTTACTCCTTGCATGGGGAACAATGATCCACATCTCTCTTCGATCCGAGACCCCAGTAAAACCTCAAGAACACCTCTTCCACTCATTCTGCTTGGACCGTGACTCACCCTCGGGATCCTGGAAGCGGCGGGTCCTGGTAGCCCCGCGGGCCCGTCCCCGGGTCGTGGTAGGAGCCGCGGCCCGGCGAGTCGAGGTACCCGCTCCGCGAGCCCGAGCGCGGCGGCTCCCCGTACCCTCGCACCGACCCCGTCGGCGTCGGGAAGTCGTCTCCGTATCTGCAGGGCAAGAAAAGCGCCAAGAGTCCATTTGCACGCGCCGAAGTCACAACTCGCAGACTTCCCACCATGTGCGCTTGGATGCATGCGCCTGAGTTCTGGTTGTCCAAGCAAAGCCGAAATAATTTGATCTTTCTCTCCCAATCTGTCTTTCTCCCACACAAACCGTCAACAAAACCATTTGCGCTGCTGTTTACTGTGGTGCACTCCCACACAGCCCATCTCCCGACACGCTTGTACTCAATCCTCACAGCGGTCTATCGCCCTCACGCTTCCCCCCCCCCCATCGTCGCCTTCCTCACATTCTTGCCCCACACCCCTCACCACACGTCCTAACCATCACTTCACACACAAACGCACCTACTCGTGTGGTGACCCTTCTGGTGTGCTGATTATACACTCCAATGCACACACACACACACACACACACACACACACACACACAAGTTAGCACCTACTCGTGTACTGACTCCCCCAACACGAACACTCTGAACCTTCTGGTGTGCTGGTTGCCCCAACATCCGCAAACCCCCATCACCACACAACCCCCCCCCACACACACACACACACGCACCTGCTCGTGTGCTGACTGCCCGGGGTCGGGTAGTCGCTGAAGCCTCGATGCTCGTAGCGCGGGGTCGGCGCGTCGTAGTCCGAGTGGTACTCGGCCGTGCTCTGCCGCGACAGCTCCGCAGAGCTGAAGTGGTCAGGGCTGTTCGACCGCGACCGCGAGTGGTACGACACACACGTGCTGCGGGAGGACAATAAACACTGCAGTTTTACACGTGAGCCGACTTCGTGAAGCGCTTGGCGTTGATAGGACCCTCTCCAATGGTGGCTCCCGGGGTGGGGTTCCCCTGGGGGTGTGCCCCTCGAGGGGTGGGGATCTCCCAAGGGGTGGGGGTCCTCCGAGGTCTGGGACTCCCTGAGGGGCGGCTTGGGTTCTTTACAACAGACATTCTGACCACATTTTGGCACAGATAGACAGACCAATGGGAAGGGGACTCACAGGGATGACGGGCCTCCTCCTGACAAAATATTCTTGTTCCCTGTGTCACACTGTTAGCAAAACTCATGTCCGTGAAACTTTATGCAGAAACCAGTCCCGTGTTTTGTGTTGAAGCGTGTGCTCCAAAGACACAATTGTCCGCGAGAACAAGCCCAAAAATGCACAGAAGACTGGCTGTAGCAGCAGCTGGGTTCAGACCTGTAGTCCTGAGTGCTCTGACGGCTGACGTGTGACGACACTCGACTCTCCACCGGACTGAAACCAAACAGAGTCGTCAGCCTGGATCGATCGACCGATTCATAGATTAGAACCGTTTGTTTGTTCACCATTAACAACGAAATGTGCGCGCAGAGACAGACAGACAGACAGACAGACAGACAGACAGACAGACACACACACACACACACACACACACACACACACACACACGAACCGTTTTTGCTCTCAGCATTGCCACATGTAACAAACGCGCACACTGACATTGGGTGGAATTTGAGAGTTTTTGTTGCCGTATTTTGATGAATCAGTCAGACTCTGCACTCTCACTCTCTCTCACCTGAGGGTCGGATCGGGCGGATCGTTCATCCACTGCTCACTCCAGCCGTTACTGCCAAACAAAACCATCGTGACCGTTACCATTGCAACATAAGAATTGGATGAGAACCAGATAGATCTGACGTTCAAGGTAAATTAGGCTTGCAGTCATTCTACGAACAGTCTACTTTCACACCAAAGTATACACTAAGATCCAAACTAGTTGTTACGTGTGCAGTAAGAAGAGTGAAAAATGTCACCGTGCAACTCTTTTTGCAGCTTGTCAAAAAGTTGTCGCTGACAAGCGATTTTGTCACTTGAACTCTAAGCCACATCACTGGAAGCCATTTGGACATGCACACCACAGCACCACTTTTGGAACCCTCCAATGTCAAAAGCTCAATCACATGAAAAACAAGCTTCCCTCAGGCTCAAACCGACCAGAGGACACAAGCATCATCAAGGTTTGAAAACAATTTTTCTGAAATGAAATCAAAACTCAACCAATCGCTCAATTTCAGGCTTTCAGTCGTTCTCAAAAGCGTTTGTTTCAGACCACGAACGCTTTGAAAAGCAAGTCAAAGACAGACCAAGCGCTTCTGTGACAAAAACAACAATCGCAGAACCAAACGTCAAAAGAGCAAGCAGACTACTCACAACTTTCTAGGCTACTCTGTGAAACAATTCAGCAACAATGAGGTGTTACACACGGTGTTACACAAGTGAAGGAGGTGTTACACAAGTCAAGGCGGTGAGGTGTTACACAAGGAGGAGTTACACATGTCAAGGTGGTGTTACACAAATCAACACTACAAAACGATTTCTGCATTGACATCCGGCTGACGGAACACGACACGGCACAGATGTCCACACACGCAGGCACCGAACACACCCACAGATGAAACAACACTCACGACACAGACGGGAGAATGTGGTGTGAAAAATACCAGTTGCAGTCATAGTAATATTTTCTGTGTTTGTGAATTCTACGAAACGAAATGACACAGTACAATGAGAATAGACATTCATCAATTGAGGAAAAAAAACGCTTGTCAAAGTGCGAATTGTCAGATCAACGTGTTCGCGCGTCCCTACAGAAGCACTCACATGTGCGAAAACCCACGGATCTGGCACCTCGAACCAAATGGCAGAGGCACTTCAGCCACTTCATCCCGACTGCCACAAGTGTACGCTCGCAGTCGTGGTCATTTTCGTTCTCTGGGGCTTGTTTTAAACTATGTGCCGTCGTTGTTTGTATCAACCAGCGCTGTGTCGCAAAGCGGCGACGCAGCGCCCATTGATGTGCACAGCGACACATCGCGCGCAGGAAGTTGTGTCCGCGCGACACATTTCGCCATTTTCAACACATATGTTTGAGTCAGATGATGCGGGGGTTATTCGCACGGCTGGAGCAGAGTCCGCGAAGCAATGCACACACTGACTCAACGACTGCTTAGCATCGGAGTCATTGTCAAAGAGGCTCACGTAAAACCACCGACTGTGAATCTGCGTTCCAACAATGGCGACTTACCGGTTGTGCATGAAAGACTGTGGTCCAGATTGCGAATTCTGCGTTTGCTGCTGCTGCTGCTGCTGCTGCTGTAGCTGCTGTTGCGAGTGGGGGTGGTTGCTGCTGCCGCCGCCACTCGTGGTTGTGACGGTGGTTGCGGCGGTTGTTGCGGGAGGGCGGGAGTTGTAGTAGAGCGGTTCGGAGTCGGTGTCGCTCCGCCCCGTCCGGTAGGGGGAGTCACCGGCAGCCGGCCCGCCGTACTCACTATCCACGGGTTTGGAGCCGCCCCTGTAGTAATCTGAGGGGTACTCCCCACTCGACTTATAGTCCGGGACTCGTTTGCTCGAGTCATACCCGTAATCACTGGTGGATTTGGGGTAATCTCCCCGCTTTGAGGAGTAGGACATGTTGTCGTCGTTTCGCCCCTTTCCTTCTCTGTACGGGGAGTCAGTCCGATAGTCCGCAGACCTGGAGTTGTAGGCCGCGGAGTCCAAGGGATAGTTCGAGTCGGCGTCGACAGAGGGCTTGTCCCTGTCTCGGGCTGACCCGGTGCTGTAGTTCGTGGTGCCCCTGCTGGAGCCGTAGTCTCGGTTGGATCCCATGCCCCTGAAACGCCTCTCTGTGGGAGGGGAGTCGAAACTTCCGCCTCCAACCCCAACTCCAGCCAGAGGCGGCGAGTAACTGTTGCCACGCGACAGAGCGCGATGGCTGTCTTCGTAATCGTAATCCTCATAATCGTCGTCATAGTAACTGTTTCTATCGTAACTATAGGAACCATCCCCGCGGGTGTCATAGTAACGATCCTCTTCGTAGTCGTCGTCATACTCGTAGCTGTTGCCACGGTAATAGTCATCGTCTCCATAGCGACGGTCTTGGTAACCACGGCCGTCGTCAAGGGGCGGGGTGTACCGGGAGATGAAGTGGTCGTCCCCGGGATAGTCCCCTCCTCGCGGGGTCATATCCGGGTCGTCGTAGTTGGGCGTCAAGTCATCGTAGGGATCCTGCGTCGAGTGGGCGGCGCCGCTGCCGCTGCCGCCCCGCCCACCGCTACCGCGGCTGTCGCGGTCGGCGCTGCCGCGATGTACCGCCCTCCTCCCGCCGGCGCTGCTGCTGCGCCCGCCAGCGCCGCCACCGCCGCCGCCGCCCCGGGGGTCCTCGGCGTCGTAGAGCCGGTCACGGTCGTCGAAGCTGTCGTCGCGATAGTACTCATCGCGAGGTGAGTAGAACTCCTCACGAGAGTCGTCCCGGTAGTTCTTCCTGCACACAACACCCACCCACCAAGCCGTTAGTCATCCGCACCAAGCGCAAGCGCGTGTTAGTTGGGCAATGTAAAATTGTTTCTGCGTGGTGTGGTTTAGCAATCAGAAATTCTCCAGCACCAAGTCATTGAATTTTGTTGTGCGTGTGTTAGCTTAGCGCGAACAGCAGTTGAATCAAGCAGAAATTTTGTATGTCCCCGACTGACTGAGTCACGGACCAATACCTGGTCCACCTCTCGCCTCATTGGCTGACTCACCCGTATCCGGGCCTCTCCGACTGCGGCAGCTGGTGCGCTGACTGGTTGTGCTGGTGCTGCAGCGGGTAGTTGATGTCCGACGTGTAATCACTGTCCTCGGAAACCCCTGCTGCAACACAACCGGAAACACGTGACTCACTCAGCAAACGCATGCGCAGAAACGGAAGGTCTGACCGACTGTTTGCACGCCAAGCGGGCACTGCACTCAAAGGGGTCCGATTCCAAAAAAATAACTTCGCTAACCACTGTTTGCACCCAACGACACAAAACGCAGAGGACAAAGTGAACATCTGGTGGGTGACTCCCAAGGACCATGCATCTGGGCTCCAAGTTGAACCACTCGACAAACGAAGAATCGCTTTACAGCAATTCAAGACGATATTTGCGCTGCTTACATTGAGAGTACGTTCCGCGTCGGTTCTCCTTCAGGCTGAGAAGTTGCTGAAAACAAAGGCAAATAAATTAGATCTAAGTCATCCAGGTCCCAAAGCAACTGCAATTCCACTCCATGTCCATCCTCAGTCCCACCTCGCACATGTGAAATTTCAAACTGACACTGCAGCAGGAGTCGAAGCTCTTACCTCTTGGTCCATGATGTTGTTTAGCACCTCAAGTTTGTTCTGAAGTTCCACGGCCTCCGACTCAGGCAGGCCTGCGAGAGAAGAGAGAGATTTGAACAATGCTTAGCTTGCAGGAAGACACTGATCACAGCTGGTGGTAAAAATAATTATCTGTCCGACTGCAATTTTGTGTCCGTGTACGAGAAGTGTCTGGACTTTTTCTCGTGAAACGACATTCTCCTCGAGCAGCAAGACAAAACAATTTCACGCAACCGAACACGTTTCTGATATGAGATTTCGTTGTCTTTACTTCTACATCTGGTTACACTTGATTGATTCATCTGAGGAGTCACCATGTATCATTGATGCCGCCGACAGCTTCTACGGTGGGTCCCAGGGGCCCAGGACCCCAATGACCCCTCGTAATTTGAACCCCACCCTACCATACCCTCAATAGCATCTGGAGCTGCAAAATGGTTGCTGTGGTCGCACCTTCAAATTACCCCCAAAGAGTTCCGCGCCGACTAGACCTTGGATTCATCCACTAAGCTCTGCATTTCTGACCACACTCTTGGACAACATCACAACATCCCTTTCTTTCGAAGATCTGGTGTAAGCGTTCAATGAGAAATGGGAATTCCTTTGAATCCTGCCAAGAACTTGATGCCCACATTTTGCTTCACAAATCGAAGGGAACAGTGGTGTGCCAGCAAAACATGACATTGCTTTGCGTTGTGTGACCCACCCACAACGTCGGTTCGTTCACCGCATTAAGATCTGAGATTGTGCAGACCAAACAAAACTCCACCGGCCAAATCTGATCAGACACAGCTTTATCGTCCCCCGCGTCGGATGATCTCAACGCAGACTCTTTGTCACTCTCCGTATCTTCGACCACATTGAAAACATGCCATGAAAAGCTGCTCTCATCAAGAAAACAACAAGGGCGCTCAAGGATACTCGACCGACATTCGTCCCACAAAAATACCAAAAAGTGGGACGAGTTACCGTACTTGGCTTGTTTCTCTTCAGAGAACTTTGGCACTTGTCGTCGCCACAAACTTCCGCATTAATTGAACAATGGCGAAGTTTCGCCCATCTTTGTGACGTCAAAATCGACGTTCAATTTCCCTTTTGTGGTGACGAGCTCTGCTGAAACACACCATTCAGGTTCTTTGGGCAGAACTGCAAGCTGCTTCGTATTCACAGATGGAGCCTTCGGTCTCTGAAGCTGTTAAGGACTTCCCATCTATTTTCAGACATACTGCAGTTTAGCGCCCTTCCTTTCTGTGGAGACCGAAGGTACGCCCGATCAATATTTACATACATACACAACAGCTTTCCGCAGACACCACACGGCTTCCGCTCTCCAAATACCAACACACACACAACAAGCGTTGTTATGGAGACTGGAAGAAATAAAGAGCGACGAACATCCTCAGTTTGAGAGACGTGATTCTTTGTCCTAATTGGAAAGTTTGGTCTGAACTACGTCACTGACAAAGTGTCAACACTTGGTTGGCTTCGTAGCATCACGATGACTGAGAAAAGTATTGTCAAGGAGCCTCTATCCAAAACAGATCCGTTTTGCACCCCTGAGCGTGATTCAGGCCCCTTGAACCCCAAAAATATTTTTGTTCTCCTAATTTTGCACTGCATGTGGAAGCATCCCTATTTGCAAGAAACTCAATTGCAATGAGGAAATTCGCCCCACCCCACCCCAACACGCAAGAGGATCGCTCCAATGCAGAGCCAGGGTGTTACAAATGAGAACCGTGCAAATGTGACCAAAGCGTGTGGTCAGATTTCGTCTTGAAACCGACTCGTGTGATCAACCCTGCCATTCCAACCGTCTCAGCGAGAACATCAGAAGTCAGGCCAGAAGACCGAACACACACACACACACACACACACACACACACACACACACACACACGTCCTTTCCTGTCTGACAGGGCCTGCTTCTGTTGTCAAATTCGACAACACATAGTTCTCCCAGGTCGTCCTCAGACGCAGCAGAGGGTCTTTCTCGTGTCCAGAAGATTCCGACGCACGGAGAAGCATTGCAAACGCAACATCGATACCTTCAAGCTTGAGCAGCATTGCAATGGCGGACACCCACACACAAGGATTCCCCCTTTTTCTCGGGGATTCAGCGAGTGCAGATTTTCACGCTGTCGTCATCCCTGAGCACAACATTTGCGGCTGATTGGAGTCTATTTGATGTCGGCTTTCCATGCTGCTGGTGTAGCTCTCTGTGCGAGACACTTGTGTAATTCCTCGTGGAGCACCAACAGCTGCAGCTGACTGAGGACTGTGCATTTGCTGTGGAAACACTCCCGTTTATGAGTCATTGTCAAGGCGCGCTTTCTCACAGTGGTATTTGCAGTGACAAATAGCTGTCTGCACGGACAATTCGCACTTTTTCGGTCTGGCTGAGGGGAGATTGATGCAGTTGGGGAACAAGACCAGAGGAAAAGAGTACGACCATAGATTGTCTGCGTCAGCAGGAATTGTCTGGTGAGGCATTATCTGAGAATCAACCGACAGCAGGAGATTTTGTTGGAAAAAATCGCCAAAACATCATAGAGCTAAAATCAGAACCCAAAAGAGTCAACAAAGTACTTCTGTGCACCTGTCAACGGGTTTCTTCAGACGACACATGCCACGGTCCCTTTGTCAAATGTTTCAATACAGAACTTGACTTACCAGATGGAAGTTCGAATCGGGCGTCTATGAGCACGCTGTGTCCGGTGGGTGTCTGCGTTCCTATCACCTCTCCATTGCGCATGATCAACTCACTGTCCAGAGACAGCCATTTGCCTTCGCCCTCCTGCGAACAAAAAGCACCACGTCAGATTACAGCGGGCAAATGTGATTGTCTGGCTGCCTAACGACACGCCACCATGGTATCTCAGTGTGTGTTTGTGTTTGTGTGTGTATGTGTGTGTTTGCGTGTGTGTGTGTGGGGGGTCGGACCAGGGGCCGCCCAGAGAACAAACACTTGCCTCGGACTTGGTGAGGCCCAAATGCTATGTTGGACAAAACCCTTTGAACAACAGCTTTGAATCGTACAGGGACAAAACAGCCTTTGACTGAACTTCGTCGTGGGGTGACCATCGGGTGGATCCACTTTCCAGTCCTCGCACAGCAATTTTCCAAAAAAAAAAAAAGCAAAAAAAGCACTTTTTGAAAAAAAAAGCACTTTTTGAAGAAAAAAAAGCACTTTTTTGGGGCTTTCTATCATATATTCTGGTTTGAAATCAGTGACTTTTCTCTGATTATGGCTAAAAAGTAATATATTTGACTATTCTCTGATTATGGCTAAAATGTAATATATTTCTGCATACATTCCACAATTTAAAAATCCTCACTCAACTCACCAGTTTTCACTACTGTTGCTCATCTTCTGGTGTTTGCC